>Ga0307929_1000179_pt1 | contig 66235 bp, 70 predicted proteins | sample AceLakmetage1330_FD_203160 | JGI IMG/M metagenome (GOLD analysis project Ga0307929, IMG submission 203160) | Saline water microbial communities from Ace Lake, Antarctica - #1330 | ecosystem: Environmental > Aquatic > Non-marine Saline and Alkaline > Saline | place: Antarctica: Ace Lake... | reverse complement strand
ACGATGCGCACATAACTCGCGGTGGCGGTCTCGGCAAATGTTGCCCAGTTGGTGCCGTCGGCGCTGATCTGGCTCACGGTGGACATGGTGCCGGATGCATTATAGCTAATCGACTCCACGCCGTTGGTAAGCAAGGGCGAGGTCGCGATGACCTGCTCGGAGGTGTAGGATCCGCCCGCGGCCGTCCAGGACGCATAGACACCGGTTGTGTGGATGCTGAGCGGATCTACCTCAACAGGTGTAATGACATCATTGATGCTGGCGGCGCGATAGCCGTCGGCAAGCGTGACCTCTTTTCCGGTTAGCATCTCAATGCCGTTGATGCCGAGATCAAAGCACAGGTTTCCACTGACGCCAAACCGCCATACGTAGCCGCCATCCTTGCTGACTCGTGACCATCCCATATCCGGGGAGTTTGCGAATGCCAGCGCTGGGGCAGACACGCTGCCATCGTAGAGCAGCACATTGGCCAGTAGATTGCTGTTGAGGATGTTGAGCGTGCCGTAGGGTAGCGTGAGGCCATCAGGGCCGAGTATACCAAGGATCTGTTGATCCAGTACAATCGCCATGACTGCGTTGGTACCGTCCATGCCCCGGTAAAAGGCGGCGGACTGTGGCGGTACGTTTTCGATTCCGTTGCTGCCCGCGGCATAGACAATGTTTGTGCTGAGGATGGATTGCCATATGATGCTGCTACCATTGTAATACGGGCTTGTCCCTTCGACGGTCGGTGGGGCGATGGTAACGCCTGATATCTTATCGAGGCGGTTGCTGCCCGCAATGCCAACCACATCGCCAGTGACCGTTACGCCACCAGCCTCGACTGCAGTCACGCGGGCGGCGATTGCGCTTTGTGCGGATATCTCGCCCTTGAGGTCCAAAGCAGCATCCAACTCAAACTGGGTGGCCATATCTACATAGCGATGCTCTGTGACGCTATCGTACCAAATCAAGCCATAGCCAGTGGCACGGGCAGAGTTGTTGATGACGCCCTCCGCGATCTTGTCGGCGCGAAAGCCATCCGCGAATGATCCCGATATATCGCCACTTGCAGCTAGATCATCAACATAATCGACGTTAACCGCTTCGCGGACTTGATCGCCAGGCGGTGTGTCGACAAGCAGATGTAGCCCGGCAAAGTCGCGGCTGAAAGCAACGCGCTCGGGGTAGGTCCAGGTATAGAGGTCCACCTGGGCAAGTGGCAGTCCCGCGCCGCCCGTGTTGACGAAGCGTACGGCAAACTCATTGGTGGATACGATGTTGTCGCGGGTGGAGTCGTAGCCTGTCCATGGTCCGGCGTCACTGGTGGCATACTGTGCCGACCAGATTGATGTCGAGGGACTGACGACGATCTTGCTGATCGTGTTACTGATGCCGCCCATCACCAGATACCCGATGTCAGCGACCAGTGTGATCTGCCCGTTAATCATCGTCGCGTTGTAGGCCATCCAGCCGCTGTTGTGCTGGTAGACGCCGGTGGCGATCTCCAGCCAGTCCTCGGTGGCAAACGACTCTGTGAGCTGGTGCGTGTGGTCATTGCCATCGACCAGACCGCGCACGGTGCTGATCTCGGTGTCGACATAAGTCTGAGAGACTGCCGACGATTGGAGTGTGTCAATGTCCGCCTCGATACCAGAGAGATCGACGCTGCCGTGCTTGTAGCCTCCGGATCCTCCGTTGAGCGTTGAGTCCCAGACGATGGCCTCCATATCGGACGGCACATCGGCCTCCAGCGGAAACGCCCTGCCACGGGTGGCGACAACAACCGCATTGCTGGACGCCCCATCCACATCGCCGCCCATGTTGGCCCCGGCAGCAGCAGCCGCGATCGCGCTGTCCTGTTCGGCATTCTTGCCATCAGCTGCGGTAATATGGGCGGTGAGGTTGGACTCAACACCAGCCACTCCAGATCCCACGAGTTCTGTGACATTTGAGATGGCGGCATCGTGCTCGGCATCTTTCTGGGTTAGGGCCAGTATGTCGCCGTCATTGACAAAGGGGGCGGCGTCCAAATTTAGGTGCTCGTTGATTACGGCCCAGTCCATGCGCCCGGTGATGGTGGTCAGTAAGTTGGTGATGATGAACTCTGAGTCGCCTAGCATCTTGATTTTGCCCTGGGCTTTCAGGCTGGCGCTATCGCTTCCGCTCAGGCGGATGCGGTAACTGTAGGTCGATGCTTCCAGCTCGTACTCTGGACCCCAGATGATTTGCACTTGTCCGGCACTGGCGTTGATAACGGTTCCAGTTGCGGGATGGTAGACACCTGCAGTCATATCGCTGGAGCGGTATTCGAGCCGAACTTCGTAGCAGTTGCTCAGATCGACCGCGCCCTCGTACGTAATATACGTGGGCTCAAGCACAACCGTTTCGCCGCGGTAGATCTCTATGGTCTCTTTTGCGGGCCGCATGGTGTTTACCGTCCAGCGGTGTGGCACATAGATGGCGACGGCGAAAGCAGAAATGCCGAGTAAAGCAGAAAGCAGAAAGCCGAAAGTCGAAATAGGGACGGCTCTCATGATGCCCGATATTTGATTTCTAAATTTCGAATTTCGAATTTCGAATTTTCTCATGTGATGGCTCCAGCTTTGATGGTGAACGTCAGATAGACAAGCAGCCCTGTGCGTTTGTATTCGATGCGCTCGAGGACGGCGTCGCTCAGGGTTGTGGTGTCTGTGCCCACGATCAGCTTCACGATGTCTTTCCGGGGGCAGGTTGCAATGAAGTTGGAAACCCACGCCATGGCGGTCTCGGCCGAGGCGCATTTTCGTACGCCCCGATAGGTGTAGTTCTCGGTTCGGTTGGCGCGTGAAAGCGGTCGACTGCTTGCCGAGCGCATGGGGCGGCGCGGCTGCACCTCGATTGTAGAACTGCCTTCGTCCGAGATCGGCCCCATGGTTTTGTCTACAGCGCGATCCGGGCCATCTATAAGGATGGTGGGCGTACCCGCCGTTAAGGTCTGGATCGTGATCTGCATGTTTTAGAGTTCCGTGTTATGGGTTCTGGGTTCCGAGTTCCGAGTTCCGGGTTCCGGGGAAGATCCGCCCCCGGCCTGAAATAGGCGAATAGGCCAGAGGCGTTACGGACCACTCGGCCCGAGATTTTCTAGGTCATTGCGATGGTGAATACGTTGCCGTAGACACCTGCATCACAGGTTCGCGTTGCCTGGAAGCCGATTTCGTCGCGGCGCAGTTTGCCTTCTCCCCACTGCAGCGGTCCTTCGCGGAATTGGCAGTCTTTGCCGACGATGGTGAGCCCACCGGGTGCTGTAAGCGTAAGGTCTTTCGCCTGTCGGGCGGTGCTGCCGATTGCGGCTCCTGCAACGCCCTGGGTGAGCTGGCTGTCCATAAAGGATTCCGCAAGGTTCATGGGCTGGCACCGGGCGCGGAAGGTGACGCTCTTGATCCAGGCGTCAATCGTCCCGAAGTCATCTGCCTTGAACTCTTCGAGCTCGATATCAATGTCGACCATCCATCCAGCACGGGCCACGATAGATGTGGTACCCCAGGTTCCCGTGTATGGGAGATGTTTGATATCAGAGCGGTCAACCGTGCCCGCAAAAGCGGCGGCCGCAAGCGTGAAGCAAGAGTTGACCGCCGTGCGTTCGGTATTGTTTTTGCACAGCCCCATGATCTCGACTTCGCCTTCAAGTGCCGTAGATATGGCGCTCAATTTGAGTGAGGGCACCTTGACCACGGCGGTGTTGTGGAAGGTGAGTTTCTGCCCTGCTAAGGAGTGAACATATGAGGCTGTATCGGTGGCCCCGAAAATGGAGCTGTCGATTACGGGGTTCTGGAATGGGCCGTAGAGGGCCGTGAGAATACCGGCAGTCAGCCTTCCACAGGGCTGCATGCTGATCGAGCCCTTGCCGTCGACGATGATGTCGTCAATGGTGCCATATCCGTCAACGGCAACGGGTTCGGTCTCTGGATCCCAGCGAGCATTGATTCCCGCTTTGCTGAAAATCTGCACGGTGTCGATGGTTACAGCTCCGGCTCCTTTTACGAGTGATGTGCGATCAAATGCGCTCATGATGTCCTCCTTTTAACTGTTGTCTGCGTTGAATGCGGTTGATGTTTGGAAATAAACGTCCCTGACAAGGCCGTCGTCGCTGCCGACTTGACGCCAGCGTTTGAACACGAGGGCGTTATTGCCGAGGATTTTGTGATGGAGATGGGTCATAACCAACTCGGTTGCTTTATTGATTGGGATACGCGTGCCGGTTGAGCCGCGATTGACAATTGGATCTTCCCAGATCCGAACAACCATCATGAGATCGTCAATGATGACAATGGGCGCGTCGGGTGAGTCGCTGTCGCCTTCCGGCACCTTTACAATCAGGTTGAGCCCGGTTTCTGCCAGGCCGACTTCGATCTGCGTCATGATGTCGCCATCGTCCTCATGCAGAATCTTTGCTTTCGCCAGCTGCGTATGTGTCTGCAGGAGGCGAACCATCCCTTCGAGGATGGCGTCCAGGACGCCGTCCTCTGCAATGATTGTGCTGTCGAGCTCTGTTGACATGTTCGTTTTTTCCTAGGGCTTTGGATTGGGCAGAATGATTATGGGCAGAATGATTTCTTAGGTTCTGGGTTTGGGTTCTGGGGTGGGGGGTTGTGTTGCAGGTTTTGGGTCTGTGGCCGGGCGAACCCTGAGCAACCATACACAGGGGTCTGAAAATGCGCCGTAGACCTGTGTCTCGGCGCATGTGACGCCAGCGTCTTTCATGATTTCGTTAGCGATTTGCAACAGATTTTGTTTTGTGGCCGGTTCTGCCTTGTCAGTTTTTGGCCTGACTGGATTGGTTTTGAAGATGATGCAGGCGTCGAAAGAGTCGCCTGTCTTCTTGTTGCCGTTTGATTCGCGAACATGCATTTCAAGCGCTCCGGCTTTCTTTGCCATCTCTTTGAGTTTTGTGAGTAGTTCTTTCATGGGTCTCCTTATGGGTTACGTTAATCCGTCGAGTTTGGTTCGGGTGGCCTGGCGGGTTGTGCTCGATGCGAGCTCAACGCCACCAGATTTCTGGACATTGGTTTCCTGTATATCGTCGGGCTGTTCTATGGGCACCTGGCAGAGAGAGATGCGTTTGAGATAGTCGCGGGCATCTTTGATCAGTTCTTTCTGATCATCGGTGAGGCGCAGCGAGGGGATGCGGGTCTGGAGGCGCTCAAGAATGAGGTAGCAGGTCTCTCCCTTTAGGGCGGGTGGTACGGAGTTGGCCACGGAGCTGACCTTGTTGCGCGGGCATCCCTGGATCTCGGCACGGACACGGGCGGCCACTGGAGGCATAACTAAAACAAAAGGGTCCTCTTGGCTGTCGCCCAGGGCGGCGTTGCGCAGGGCAGCAAGCTGAGCGGCTACAACGTAGTCCTCAAGGTCGGTTGCTGTGATAACGATCCAAGTTGCGGTTGCCATGATGAGTGTCCTGAAAGTCGAAAACTGAAATTTGAAAGTCGAAATAGATGCCCCGGCGACTTGCGGCGCCGGGGCGTCTGCTTATTGTTCGTCTCCGATGGCTGTCACTGTCCCGGAGTTGGTTGACGTGCATGTGATCTCCCACGTATCGCCACGCAGGAAATACCAGCTATTGGTCTCAAACGAGACCTTCGTGGTTCCGTTGCTGGCGACGGTCGCGGTGTGGTACGCCGGTCCCGAGGCCGCTCTTGCCACCGTCACCGTTGCCACGTCCGGAGCTGCCGTATCCAGAACGATCTGGAATGCCAGCGGCTTGAATGACGTGTAAACGTCTCGGCCAATGCCTTCGGTGTACGCGAATGTGACGGTGTTTGTGCCGCCGCCCGGCAGTGTCAGGGTTTTACTCGTTGGCACACCCAGCACGATTGTGGGGACTGCCGTGATCGCCAGTACTGCAGCAATGGCCACGAGGGCCATCATATTGGCAAGTGTGAATCCTTTATGCTTCTTCATCGAATCTTCCTCCCTTTGGAGTTGAGTCTTGCCGGAGCCGGTGTTAACCGGCTCCGGACGTTAAACACGACCTAAGAGACCGTGTATTTCTTGAGTCCCAGCGTGCTGGTGACAACGGTGCGCACATAGCGCTCGACCGAGACGGCCGTGAGCTTGCCTGTGACCTCGCGACGGAAGACGCGACGCACGGATCCGTCCTCGCAGCGGCTGAAGAACCGCTTGACGTTGGAGGGATCGTCCTGGGAAAGGCCTGCCTCGGCGTAGTACGCCACAACAGCAGCCCCCACGGTTTTGGATTTCGCCGATGCGCTGGTCTGATACCGGGACTTGCTCACCTTCAGCGCTTCGATGTTCAGCCAGGCAGCAAGCTGCTCGGGTGTCATCATGGCAGAGGCGTGGGAGCCAGAGTTGTCCTGAGCGCGGAAACATTTAACCCGTTTGCTCCAGGCGCTTCCACCCATGTAAATGCGATTGGGGTTGAAGCCAACAGCATCGCCCGAGGCGTCGACCAGATCCATCAGGTCCGCGTCCGGATCCTGCGTGGTTCCCCAGGTCTTGCCGGAGTTTGAAGCGCCAGCCAGTACGAGCGTGGCAGCCGTGACGAGGTCACTACGCACCATTCTTCGCAGAAGCTGTGTCGTGCGACTCTGAATCGCACGTTCGACATCGTTCACCTCGTCGTGGTCGATGAAGATGGTGAGACCGCGATTGATCGTCTTGCTCTCAACCTGCGTCCCGGACTGCTTCACGCGCTTGAAGTCCGCGCCTGGGGCGCGCTCGTCATCCGAGTCGACCAGGAAGTCATCTTTGCTTGAGTGCTTGCGCCAGCCAAAGCGGCGTGGCACTTCAACACCCGGGGCGATGAACTCGAGTTCGGACTCGATATCCGACGGATCGCGCCATCCCTGGGCGAATGTGGTCAGTTCTTCACTGAAGAACGTGTTGTTGAAGCTGGCTGCATTAGCCAGGCACACGAGGTCGTGTACGGGGGCAACTTCTGTATCGAATTTCTGCATGAACATTGTTCTATCTCCTTGAATCGTTGTTTGTGGCTTATCTCTGTCTCTCAACGTGGAACGAATCCGTGTTGCAGCGGCGCGGGGCGGTTCCTAGCGCCCCGCGCATGCTAATTATTGCTATCCGGAAACCACGACCTGGAACGGCTTGCAGTCGTTCACTTCGATGGGATCGTCTCCAGCGTCGGCCGCGCCAACGGCACTGCCGATCACCCAGTACGTTCCAGCATCTCCTGGCAGCGTCTTGACCTTGCCGGCTGCAGCGGGGACCAGCTCGGCATCATCGGCGATTGCCGCATCGGCCACAGCCAGCTTTGTGCCTGCGCCTTTACCCAGAAGCGCCACACCGACGTCGTCTTCGATCGCATCGGTTGCCGCGAACGTGAACCCACGGGGTTTGTCGGTGTCGGCGGCTGTGACCGCGACGTGATCGGCATCGCTGCCCGCTTTGACCAACAGGTCGGCCTGTGCCAGGACGGCATCACACTTGCGTGTGACCTTGCCATCCTCGTGAGTGCCCGCTCCCCAGGCATTTGCCATGGGTACGCATTTGCTAAACCGCAGACCTGCAATCGCTGCCAGCCATCCAATGATCATGTGCTTCATCGTCATCTCCTCTTTTCTTGTTTTCGGTTGTCGTGTTGTGGTTCTGCCCACAGTGGGCAAAAGTCCTGTGGCGTCTTTAGGCGGTGGCGTCTCCCTCCAATAGGGCAGCGTGCGTCGTGTCTGCCTTGATTGCCGCGAAGGCGGTTTTGTAATCCTCGCCCTCGGTTCCCATGCGCTTGTTCACGAGCGCAAGGAACTGATCGCGGTTTTGGAGCTGCGATCCCTGGCGTGCTCCCAGATCGCCTGTGGTGGGCTTCGTCTTCACGATCTTCTCGGCGTTAACCAAGGCGGTCGCGGTTGCAGCAAAGTCCTCAGCCTTGGCCAGATCCTGCGTCCACTGCTCAACTTGAGCCTGTGTGATACGGCCATCGGCCACTGCAGAGTTGACAAGCAACTCGATGCGGCCGTCGCGGTGGGCAACCAGCACGGTCTCGAGGCCAGTGATCCTCGTCTCCAGATCCGTAGCCTTTGTCTCAAATGTTCCGCGCTCATTGACCAGTGCTTCCACCCGGCCATCGACCACACCGAAAACAGCAATCAGCTGATCTTCAAGTCCGGCTTCGTTTGGTACCGCCTGGAATGCTGCGTTCTGGGCATCCCAGTGTGCGTCCACTTCGACTTTTATCTTCTTCGCCGCTTCAATGAGCTTGGCGACTGTGCTCACGACACCGTCTTCGGTTGCCGCTTCCGCACCGTCTTCGCCAAGGCTCAGCAAAGCTATCAGTTTCTGCAACAGAGTCATGTTGCCTCCTTCAGGTGCGGCCGTTCCTGTGTCCTCGTTGACCAGGGCCGCAACAGGCCAGCGAGGGTTGTTTGTGAATCCGGCTGAATTGAGCCAGACCGGTTCGTAGATTTTGGTGCCGTTCTCTATGCCAACGTATTTGCCGAAAAAGTAGGGGCTGAACCATTTGTAGGATTTGTTAGCCAGGATCTCGGCACCTGGAGCCGTCAGGTCGACCTTGAGTGCGAGGCAGTCCTCCCGTACCTCCATTTCCAGAATCCATCCGTAGGAGCTGTCGTCAGTGTCGCCACGGTTGGCGAAGTACTCCACGTCTGGATGGCCGACGTAGACCGGCCGCCCACCAAAGCGCCGGGTCAACTTTCCGCGCCATGAGTTGAAAAGTGAGACCATCCGACCGGCAACCTCTTTGTTGAGCCGCTGGACACCTTTGACCGATTGCAGTTCATAGGGGACATCCGCGAAAGGAACTTCCCACCATTCGTTATCGCCAATCACGTACTCGTTTGGCATCGGGACCAGGACAACATCTGCGTCAACTCCGAGCGGAATTGCGTTCGCCAGGTCGACGAGGCCTTCGGGAATTTGGGAAAACTGTAAGTTGATAATTGAAGCGGTCATGCGTATCTCTCTTTCATTGGGTTGAGTGGGTCTATATCGGGCAGTTTTCGGCCTGAGCCGTCTCCTGAGACGGTTTGCAAGCGCGAGAAGAACGAGACCCCATTGCATTCGCACGGCAGGCCATTGCATTTTGGTTTCCGGGGGCTGGCCCCTGTCTCTGGTCGAATGCAGTCGCTAACGCGCTCACGGGCCTCTGAGAGGCTTTTCGTCTCCCCTACGATCCATCGCCCTGCGGGCTTGAGAAACGTGGAGTATCCAAGCAGGGTGGGATGCACGCGAGAAGCGGGGGCATTGTGCAGGTTGACGCCTTGCGTCCGGCAAGCCGTAAACACGAGTTCTGAACAGAACCAGTTAAGGAGCTCTGATGGATAGAGTCGCAGAACGATGTCGCGATCTTTGTTCGCCCGGCGCGAGATAAAGCGAAGCACGGGATGGAAGGCATACCCTTTTCCAACCTGCGATCGCATGAATGTTTCGATGCCACGGCGCTGGGCGCGAGTAATGCCATCGACATCGTAGAGATCAATGATGGTTCCGGGAGTGTGATTCTCGTTCAAGTCCGCGTTCTCGCGAACGCCGCCCTTGAGCCAGGCTTCGATGACTTCGCCGCTAAAGCCGACCCAGCTTGTGTGCGAGACGGGGCCATAGGTCCGCCATTTAATGGCGCGGGAAAGCATGCTGGTGCCGTAGTACTGAGCAATCATGCATCACCCCTTTCTGAGGGTTGGTGAGATACGATTCCCTCGGCATAGCCGTTGATCAGGGCCGCGGACATGGCGTCCTCGATAGCAGCGGCGGCCGCGGGATCTTTGTTGACGAGGGCAAGCATGGTGGGCAGTTCGCCTTGGATCTTGCGTAGCTCCGCGAGCATGGCGGCGTCGTCCTCAAGGGCAAGCGCATCTTGCAGGCGATTTGCAAGAGGACGTAAATCGCTTTGCACTGCCTCTGCAAGCGCCTTTACAGCTGCCTGCTGGAGTCGCACCGCTTTGCGGTCCCCGAGTTCAACAACTGATTCTTGAGTGTTGGCCGCTGCATTGAGCAGGGCCACGAGCGGGTTGGCGTTCACGAGCTCAGCAGCAGCGGGAGTTCCGCTCTCGCTCCAGGTGGCGAGCGCTTCGCCTTCGTCTGGCTGGGGGCGGCCATAGCGCTCAAGCAGATCGTTGATGCTGACCGGGCAACCGGCCTGGATCAGGAAAGTGTCTGTCTCGCGCTCTTGTTCGGTATCCTGTCGGTGTGGCCGGTTGATGACGAAGCTGGCTTTGATTGCACGTGTTCCGCGAGTATACCAGATTACGTTTGGAACGACTTTGCGATTGAGGGTGCCCTCGATCATCTCGATGTCTGCGTCCTCGAGGATCTCTTTCTCACCATCCTGCATCTCGGAACCAACAGAATCGCTGGCGCTCATGGTCGCCAGATCGCCGCCGCGCCAGATCGCACTCATCGCACGGTCCATACGTTCGATAATCGCTGGGTGTGGAAGCTCTCCACTTGCCGAGACATCAATCGTGTCGATGTCTGCGTCCGTGTTGGTGATAAGAGACCAGTCGATTGCAAACGCCGCCAGGGCATCACGCATGGCATTCCACTCTGCAGACCCTTTGGGTGCATCTGTCTTTCCATGCAGACCGGGAATGGCGTAGCGCTCGCAGTAGTTGAGCAGATCCTTGAGCGGCATGTGCTTGAACACATAGAGAATGCAGCATGCAACCATGACGCCGGTGCCGCGTGTGACCATCCACTCGCCGCGCTCAAGCTCCTCGCCATCGGTGGATGTTGGATCTTTCAGAAAGCGCAGACGTGAGGTCTTGTGCTCAAAGAACCATAGGGGGACGGATCTGAATTGTGCGGTCAGTCCCTCCGCTGATGGCCGATAGACGATCTCGTGACACGCCCAGCGCTTGCCCTCGGCATCCATCATCTGCTCCATGAGCATGTTGATGTCGCCCTCGACATCCTCGTCCACGGCCGAGGTGGCCGTCAGACCCCCGAAGAAGTACTCCAGCGCCTCTTTCTGAGCCTGCGCCTCTGGGGAATCGTCATGCATGATGATTTCCCAGCCGTGTCGGGATACGGACTTGAGGCGCTTGGGTCGGGCAGAGATGAGCATATCGTCGCGCTCTTCGATCTTTGCCATCAGGTGCGCCAGTGGTGCCAGGTGTCCGGCATCGAACTGGTCAAGATAACGCGCAAGGCGATCTGGGGTGAGCCCCCGGATTGGGTTGAACCGGCTACCAGTCTGCATATTGACTGATGCAGTACTGAGTTCGGGCTTGGTTTTCTTTGGGCGATTTGCAGCCATTAGAGTAAGCATCCTTTCATTGACCCACGGACGGGGTCAGAGTTCTGCACGGTCTCCCACTCGAATGCCCCGTTTCCGGTTAATGCGTAGTTCGCGAGTTTGCCCCCGTCGAATGTGTCCCCATGGCGACCCTCGCCATCCGCCGTGCAATCAAATGTACCTCGAGAGCGTTTCACGAGACGGAAGTCTTCGCGGATATAACGTTCAGGGGGAAGTGTCAGGTGGTTATCCTCGAGCTCTCCCACAAACAGGCTGCCGGTGTACTGCTTCATATTCATCGGTTCATAGCCAGGCTTGGTGATCCCTACGCTGCCGACGACAAGCTCAACGGGGACCTCGGCGCGGAACTTCTTCTGAAGCCGGGATGCGAAGTACTTCTCGTTGGTGGCATCAATGCAGAAGCGTTTTGCCCGTCCGCCTGCCCTGCGATTGTTTACCGCCTGGATCAGTCGGCCGATGCGCTCTTCTGCAAGGTCAGGATCTGTCGTCTTCCATGCGACAACGAGGCGGAGGATCTTATCAACGCCGATTTGCTCGCACGCGGCAAACGCACTCGGGTTGCTGGTTTTGTTCTCCGTGGTTGCCACGTCAAACCCGAGGCCGACTTTCCCCTCGCCTAGATGCTGATCAAGAAATGCGATCGCAATATCCATGTCGCTGTCTTCTTCGATTCGCATAAACAGGCACTGGCCTATGCCACGCTCCTGTGCGGTCTGCAGTTGCATGAGGCCACAAGCGGATGTGCCGCCCATGATGAACTTGCAGCCATAGTTGCGATCCCAAGCGTCCTTATCGTGTGAGCGCATGCGGGAGGTCTGGGGATCGAGCGCAGCTCCATCCTTGAGATCGTAGATGGGGATGCCGTCGGCATAGGCGTCCTCTGCATCGAGGCGCAAAACCATGATGCCCATCTCGCTTTCGTACAGGTTTCCTTCTGGGTTGGGTTCAAACTCCGTTCCCACTGGGGGAACAAGCTGCTCGAAGGAATAGTGCGAATCGTCCGGGGGGACGGTGGTCGAGAGCGTTAAGCAGAAGGTCGGGTTACTGGCCACGATTGGTTCTACCGCCTCCCACACTTCGCGCCATGACTTGACCCGGCCAATCTCGTCGCACATCAAATCGCCGGTTTCGCCAACGGTGTCGTCACGCAGGGCTACGACCTTCGTGCGGGAGTAGGATGTGTTGCTGTGGAAGAACCTGAACTCGAGGCGCTGCGCCTCAAAGAGATCCGCGAAGTCGTCGGCACTCAGAACGTCCGGCACCTTGTTGGTACCAGAGTCGGCAACCTGAAGAGCGCCAGCCCTGGCACTCGCAATTGCTTCGTCGATTGCGGCCTGTAGGATCTGTGCCTCTTTCCTGACGATCTCACGAGATAGGTTCAGCTTGGCACTGCCGAAGATTACCGTGTGGTCGCGGTTCTTCATCATCTTCTTGAGTGCCACCTTGGCAAAGGTTGTGGTCTTGCCATACTGCCGACGGGCCAGAAACGCAATCAGGCGGTATTGATCCACCAGACGAAGGAAGTGCCGCTGGCCCTGGCGTATGTTGAGAGCGGTTGGCATTTACCAATCCTCCCCGAAGATTTGCTGCCCAAGCTGCTCGACCTTCTCTGATGTCTGCAGGCCCCGGCTTTCAGCGATTTGGCGGGCGTTCTTGTTTTCGTGCCACTTGAGAAAGAGCACGCACGTCTCGCGCTGGAATTTCTTTCGGTCGATCGTGAGCCGCTCCTGGCTGCGCTTCTCGGCTTCTTCCTTCAGGCGCAGCTTTTCCTTTTCGAGTTCCCCATTCAGCTTCGCGCTGCGTTTGTCCAGGTCGAAGCGCAGAAGCTGAAACTTCTCTTTATTCGTCAGATCCTGAAATGAGAGGTTGAACTCATGCTGCTTGATCATCTCCCGGACGCGCTTGTCTGAATCTTTCGGAAGCAAGCCGAGGGTGGATTCGCTCTGTCGCACGGACTCCTCAACCTTCCACTGCAGGCCGTGACGGCTGATCAGATTATGGACAGCCCCGTCAGAGCGATCGCATCCCCATGTGGAGAGCTTCTCGTGGATCTCGTCATAGGACGGAGCCTGCTGGTAGAACCAGACAAAGAACTCGCCAATGACATCGAGCCGTTTGAGCTCTGCAAAAAGGCTATCTGAGCGGGGCTTACTCACGAGTTAGAAATCCTCCTGGTACCGGTAGTCATCCACAACCGCTTTGCCAGCGGGCGTGATGATCCACGTCTTGGGGCCCAACGTGGGGATGCGGTAAACGATGAAGCCTTTGCCGCGCAGGATCTCGAGGTAGCCGGAAAACTCGTCTTGAGAGAGCTTTACGCCGGGACAGGAGATCGTGTACTGATCGCGGAGCGCATCTTCCCGGCAGGGGTATCCCTTGAACTGGTCGAGGATCTTGAGCAACCCAATCTCCACGTACATATCTTTGGCCTGTTTATCCATGGCGGTGAGCCTCCTTGAAGTGCTGATCTAGTTTTGCCCCTGTGCTGACGGTTGTCTTCTGCAAGACATTGATCCGGTCATGGATTCCCTTGGCTCGATCCTCGTCCTGAGATGCCTGCTGGCGAAACCCTTCATGCAGCTCTTTAGTCATGGATCCGAAATCTGCCTTAATATCGGTTCGTAAATCGCGCAGCTCCTGACGGAACTCATGCCGCTGAGAAGTGACACGGGCATGGAGTCGAACGCTCTCGGCTTTCAGATCCGCAGCGATGCCTTCCGTCTCATCTCTGATCTTGGAAGTAAGTTCGGTGCGGACCTTTTCGGTCGCGGTGGAGATGTCAACTTCGACAGGCGGGTTCCGACGAAGGCGTTCAGCGTTAACAACGCCAGCCAGAAGTAGCAGAATCACAACAACGACAGTCCCAATCTGGTAGAGAGCGGGAGCAGAGGCGGCGGCCTGGGCGAGCGGGAGAATGTGCATCATGCAGCACCTCCTGAAGAAGAAGGAGGAATGGCCAGCCCCGGCCCACAAGGAGTGAAGCCGGGACTGTTGACAGGACGGTGGCCGTAACACCGCATTCCGGGACGACTGGAGACGCCCCCCTGCCATTTAAGCCGCGTGTTGTTCTCGCCAGAAAAGTTTGTCTGTTGCCTCGTCATGGGGGCAACAGTAGCGCGGGGGGGAGACGCCGTCATATCGCTGCGGAAGCTGCGGAAAGAAAAGGACGGGTAATTGTTAAAGCAAAAAGCCGCTCAGGAAATGAATGTTCCCGAACGGCTGATGTGGACGGTAGCAGGAGGGAGGGGCTGCGTCAAGAAACCTTCCGTAACGTCCGTGGCAGACTATACAGAAGGTAAGGCGCGCGCGATAATGGCCGCATCATTCAACCAATCAGTCACAACAACAGGAGGAACATCATGACATTCTTTTCAGCCCGCACAAACCTATCGAGTTATCTGAACAAGAAATCCCGCCTCATGCACGCGCTTCTTGCGACCAAAACACCAAGTAGCCATCGTGCTGTCAGAGATCCACACCTGCGTCGTGCCCTGGCGAAGGTAGGTTATCAGCCAGAGGTGGAAGGCAATCCCGCTCCAGCCTGAGCGCTAGCGCCGCTTTCCCCAGAATCCCCTCACCATCCAACCATCGCCGAGATGACGAACATGACAACAGACCAAATGCAGGCGAGGATAATCGTTGCCGGGATACTGGCAATCGCCAGCTGCACGAGGAGCAACACAAGATCGGCGAAGGGAATCCTGACACCAACCACGCAGACCTTCTGCTCATCAGCAGGTGCCTGCCTCACGATGTTGCTCTGGGGTTCAGGCGTTGTGGGTGTCTCTTCTTCCGGAGTGCAGACATCCGCATCTCCGGGCGCACGGACCTTTCCTCCACAAGCAGGGCAATCGACAACCATGCCAGCGAGCTCTTCATCGCACTCCAAACCCTGTCCGCAACGGCACTTGAATTTCATTTTCCCTTCTTTCGCCTGTTCGCTATCTCGTCGAGCAAATCCATGCAGAAGTGGCATGTGCGCGCCAAGTCCTCGCCGGGGGGCCTAGTGTATAGCTTTGGAATGCAGCTTGCTATCAGATCAACGAGATCCTCTCTATGCATAGCTGCCCCACGTCGGTTCCATCCAGGTTTCCATCTTACATCATACTCGGGAGGTCGCTCACCGTATTGCAGTCCGGTTGTGTCAACATCTGGCGAGACCTCGGCGATCTGAACGGCTGCCTGCTTGGGCTTTACGGCAATTGCTGCCGACTGGGAGGGCTCATCGCTGTGACTCTCAACTGGAAGCGCCTGCATACCAAGCTTTTGAAATAATGTCTTAAGCTTTTCTTCAGACATGGACGTCTTCCCAGTTTCGAAATTCCCTATCGTGGACTTCCCAACCCCGGATTTCTTAGACAAAGCATCGAGAGTTAAGCCGTTCCGCCTTCTCAGGCTCTTTAGGGCGTGTCTTAAGAAAGTCTCGTATTTATCTTGCATAGCTTAAGCTTCCGGCTTAGATTGTTGGCATGATAAACAAAGAGCAGGCAAAAGTCGAACTAAAGAAGAAGGGCTGGACGTACCGGAAAGCGGCTCCGGTTTTAAAGCTCAAGTCCTTCGTCAGTGTATGCCGCATCCTCTCTGGAGAGTACCAGAACCGTCGAGTTCTGAACGCCATCGAGGCGCTACCCACCTACGAGGAATATATCAAGTCACAAACCGCCGGGTAAACCGCAACAGGAACAGGGAGAAAGAAAATGCAGGAAGAAAAACACGACCAGGTATCAGTCCACCAATTCAACGGCAACCGAATCGAAACACACATCATCGAAGGCGAGGCCTGGTTCATCGCCAAAGAGGTCTGTGATGTGCTCGAGATCGCAAACAATCGCAATGCCGTTTCCCGTCTCTCAGAAGACGAGTCCATGTCCATAGTACGGACAGGAACGGGCGGCGCACGGACGGTAACGGCCGTCAACGAACCGGGCCTCTATCGGCTCATCTTCCAGAGCCGGAAACCGGAAGCCGAAGCATTCAAGAACTGGATCTTCCGCGAGGTGATCCCATCCGTAATGCGGACCGGGTCTTATGCGATGCCGGGAAAAGAACCATTATCCTCTTCCACCCGGCAGGACCGGATCCTTGATCTGCTGGAAAAAGCGCTTGGGTTGATAATAGAGCAGAACCGTCAGCTGAAGCCCAAACCCCGCCGCGCCGCCTTCACAACGGAAGAAAAAGAGGAAATATGGAGCCAGTACGAAAGCGGCCGGGGCCCCACAGAAATCGCGGAGAACTTCGGTTCCACCTGCGGCTCAATCAGTTCCTGCATAACCCGCATGAAAACCACCGCCTAGAGCGACAAGCTAAAGAAAGGAAAGCCGTAATGAAATCAGCACGACCGCCGTTAGACCCCGCCGAGATCAGTCGTTTGGAATATGCCTACGTTAGAGCCGTGGCATCCCAGGCAAGTAGAACGGAGCAGAAGGTTCGTCAAATCCTCTGGACTGAGAGTAACAAGAAGTCAGTAACGGCACGTAAATATTTGAAGCTGGCATATCGGGTTCCAAGTCTATTGCCATTACAAGCGGACTGGGTAATGTGGACCAAAAACGCACATGCTCAGCCAACCAGTCAAATCTACGCGTTGCGGCCCACCTTACTGACGATTTGGTCTGAGGCCATGTTTTTTGCTCAAAGAGCTGGACAATGGCTTTGTCTACTTCGTGGCGCACTCGCTCTTCGTGCTCATAGAGTTGCCCTTCGTACTGAATTTGGTCTTCTTCCTCAGTCCCGCCGGATACGTAAATCTTCGGTTCGTCGGCATATTCAATCTTGGCTGCGAAGTAAGCGATTCCGCTGGAAAGCTTGGCGCAATCCAATACCCGAATTATCGGTTGAAGACTTTCTGGTTGATCTGCCATCTGACTCCACCTCCATTTCAAAAGGAATCTAACACATGAGCCGTCTGCAATTCGATATGTTTGGAGATCCGGAAGACATCGACAGCTACCCAGAGCGGGATCGGCTTCGGGATGATGCGCCGGTACCCAGCGAACGCGAACTGCTCTGGCCTGAAGATCTTGCTCAGCTGCTTGGCGCTGAGCTGCTCGAAAAACTCTATGGCGATATCCCAAGAAGATCCCGTCTGACGGTCAAAGAGGTGTGCCGCCGCTGTCGGATCCAGAAATCACACTGTTATGAACTGGTCGACATCGGAAGTCTGGATGCATCCGATGTCAGCAATCCCAACGCTACGAAAGAGTATGTCCGCATCTATCGCTACAGCGTCGTGACGTGGCTGTTTAGCCGCGAATTCATCTTGGCACAGACACGCAGCGGCATCCCCGCCGCCGACCTCGATCGCTGCCTGGATGCCGCCAAACAACTTTCAAAGACACGGAGAACCGCATGAACCACGTCGTAAACACAAGGAGGACAACATGAGTATATGGCAACACGTAATCAGCATCGGCATTGCATTCATTGCAGGGGGCTGCCTCATCGGCTGGCTCGCCAACTGCGAAATCAAAACATTATCCAGGCTCGTGAAAAGCCTGAACCGAGAACTACAAGGAGACACTCACCGTGGTTAATATCATCACTCCAGAGCAAAAGTTTATCTACACCGAGTCACAGATCGTCGAATGGCGTAACCGTTTGGCCGTAGCCTACACGGAGTTGAGTTTGTCTGAGTTTTCTATCGGCGACGAGTACGCCCTTGAGGACATGTTTAAGGCCGTTCAGAAGGGCCTCATGCAGCTAAGTGCAGACATGAGCAACGCGATCCATGTGGCATGCCCTCTGTGCGAAGGCACTGGCTATGTTGTTTGCGACGGTGTCGAGGAAACCTGCCCCGCCGAATGCAACAACGGCATTGTCACCAACCTGAGAGCTGGAGACATCCTCGTCGGCATCGCACTGCTACCTGAACAGGAGCGCACAGAAGCATGAGCAAGAAAACACTCAACGACGCTGAACTAAGCGACTCCGGCGTCATCATGGACGCCGATCTAACCACATTCGATATGCCGCTGCCAAAGGGTGCGAACATTTCAATGGCAATCAAAACGGGCTATTGCGACGGGGAGTGGTATGGCGGGTATCTGTTTGTCATCTCCGGGGCATCAGGCGGCGAACGCCACATCCCGCATGTCGACGTAGACACCGGTTATGACACGCAATCCGAAGCAATCGACGCGATGTTGGAAGCGGGATCCACGTGGCTTTCCGCGCAGATCGACGAACGAAAGAAAGGCAAGATCGTAGACCGCTGTAATATGGCTCTCAAGGCGGTGACTGAATATCGCTTCGAGAACTCACCGACCAAACGGGCGGCAATGGTGCCCGAAGTCCTCGCGCCGGAAACGCAAGTCATACCAGCCGTCATTGGCCACACGCCGGAAACCGTGACAGCCCAGTACAAACGCGCTATCGCCGGGGCACTGGAGATGCTCAGGTTCGGCGCAATGCTGATCGAGGTGGATGTAACCATCAACCGTAATCTCACACGTGAGATTACGGCGGGGCGCATTCAGGGGCGCGAGCCCGGTATCAAGGCCTGGCTGGAGACAAACTGCCCGGATATCAACTACAAGACGGCGATGCGCTTTAAGAGCCTGGCCGATGGCATGCGAGACTATTGCCAAGTGCCAGCAAGGCTTCCGCTCACGCTGGCGCTGCCCACAGCGGATGGCGCAACGCATGTCGATGATCTTCCCGATGGCGTCAATAAGGAACGGATCGTAAAGATCCAGCAGAAGATCTGGGAGATGGTGGAAGGGACCTCCGCCCGGCAACTGCAATTCAGGTTCGAGACAGAGTCCAAACCCAAAGGCGGCGCTCGTCCAGCGAAAGAGGTGACCGTAGAGAATATCAAAGCGGATCTCCACCGCAGGGAGTGGATACATCAGGTGAACACGCTCTACGACATGATGCGCGACAAAACCTATATCTACCTGGAGCAAGGGCAGATGAAGCAACTTGATGAGCTGCTCATGGATGTACGCACGGCACTCAAGGAGGTCATGAGCAAATGAGCACAGCCTTATCCATCGCACAATCACTGACTTCAGATGAAACGCTTTATCTTGGCCGTCTCCCCGACGGGGCAAAGAAAGAGGTATCGCTCTGGTTTGTTGTGATGGATGAGGTCTTTTCTGCTAATCGACCGCTGCGGGCCTGCAAGGACATTGCAGCCCGTATGCAGCTGCCTGGATTCTCGGAAAAAGCGATCCAGCGCAAGTACTACGCGATCAAAGGCGGGCAGTCATGGCGCTGTCTGATCAACGGTCGCAAGCTCAAGGGCACGGACAAGAGCAAGTACATTACGCCCAGGGTGATTGACGCCTGGCATGGCTATTGCGATGCACAGCAGCGCAAGTACAAACCCGCATACCGCACAATGGTCCGGGAATACCGCGATGGCAAGATGATCGGCGATGTCGACTGGACGCTAATCTGGCAGGGGCTCTACAAGCACGCGGCCATGCCTGCCCAGGTGCCGCCAGACATGGCCCTGCCGTTTGGGTGGAGCTATGACAATTTCATGCATCATAAGCCGCGCAAGGTTGAGGAAATCTCAACCCGTATCGGTGCAAAAGCAGCCCACAAACACCGCTATCATGTCCACTCCTCCAGGGTAGGGCTCCACGTCGGACAGGCCTATGTCTTTGATGATATGTGGCATGATTTCAAGCTGCAGTTCGTGAATCAGAAATCAAGCGTTCGTCCGTTGGAGCTGGCAGGGGCTGATATCGCCAGCGGGTTCAAGTTTTATCCGGGGCTGTTTCCCCAAACCATTGGCAAGAAGCGTGAGAATAATCGCGTGGGCAAGAAGGAAGGCCTGAAAGAAAAGCACATGCGTTTCTATCTCGCTCATATTCTTTGCAATGTTGGCTTCCACAAAGACGGCTGCACCCTATACGTCGAACACGGGACAGCGGCAATCAGCGCCCGCGTCGAGCAGATCCTCAAAATGCTAAGCGGCGGGCTCATCAATATACAGCGATCCGGCATCGAAGGCGTACGCCAGGTTGCGCAGCTCTTCCGCGGTAAGGGCGGCGGCAATCCTCGCCTCAAAGCTGGATACGAATCCCTCCATAACCTTGTCCATAATGAGCTGGCCAACCTGCCTGCTCAAACGGGCAAAGACCGCGACCACCTGCCAGAGTCTCTCTATGGCCGTGACGATATAAACACAAAGCTCCTGATTGCAGCCTATGCACTCACCCCCGAACGCGCTGCCCAGCTACGGTTTCCGATATGGGAGTGGAACAAGGGTAGGCAGGCGATTTTCGATGCCTACTACAATATGAACCGCCGCACTGACCACAACCTGGAAGGCTGGGTCAAAGCCGGTAACGTGAAGTCTGTTTTCCAGCTCACTCCAGAGGATAAGTGGCGCGATATGTCAGAACTCGACAACCTTCCAGCGGAACAGCGATCTGTTGTTGAAGCCTTCATCCACCGCGAAGAATGCCACAAGGTTGTCATGATGACGCCCTATGATGTGTGGCACGCGGGCCAGTCCGATCTCATCAAACTGCCACTGCATGCCGTCGCCATGATCTGTGGCGCAGATCTGGCAACCGTCCGCCCCTGTCCAGCATCAGATCAGATTCGATTCTTTGATCAGGAGATTAGCGCAGAGCCGATGTGGTACGAGACTCACTACATCACTCCCGAGGGGTATGAGTTCTCCCTCCAGGAGGGCAAAGAGTATCAATGGATCATTAACCCATTCGACAGCCGTCAGCTCTTTGTCAGTGCCTCGGATGGCTCATACCTCGGCATGTGCCGCCGTTGTGATGTGCCTTGCATGATCGGTGATGAAGATCGCCTGCACGCCGAAATGGGCCGAGCTGCCAAGCGGAAGAAAGAAGCCCTATCAAACATCACGCGCCGAAACCGCAAACAGATCAAGCAGCGCATCGAAGATGCCGACCACAACGTCATGATTTTGACAGGGACGCACCCCGCTGAAGCGCGCAGCAACGACCGCAAACAAAACCGCATTGATTCACAGACAGACGAAGTCGACCTGAGTGAGGACGACTATTCCGCCGCATTCTCACACACCGCCGTTAATGACGATGACGAAGCCATGGATATGGCCGAAATCAATAACTACCTGCGAGAGCAGTAAACACAAGGAGATACAATGACCACCGCCAAGAACAAGGACACCATAACCTCGGATGCAGCTCGGGCCTCAAGCGCCCATTCGAGAATCAACATCCCAATCAATTTGGAAAACTGGGAGGACGTACCGCAAGAGTTTCACGAAGACATGCTGTGGTTTCACCAGCACGTTATGGACACCGGCATGAGCTGGAAGACAGCGCAAGAGGCTCTCAAGTACGACAACTCCAGTATTTTCAAGTTTCTGAAAGGGACCTCGACCGGCTCTTACGCCAACTTCGTGCAAGCCATCAAGAGCTATAAGCGCATTGCATTGAAACGCAAGACTATCCAGCAGCAAACATTCGTACACAACTCAATAACTGACGTGATCTTCTCCGCCCTGGATTACACCTTCACTAATCTCAGCATGACTTTGATCGTCGGTGATAGTGGCATGGGAAAAAGCACGGCCATGAAGGCATGGCGAGACGAAAACAACCACGGACGCAGCGTCTATGTGGACTGCCCTCCGGTGGGCGGCATCAAAGGTTTTCTGGGGGCAATAAGCCATGCATGTGGGGGAGGGACGAATCATTCCATACCCGATACGCTCAGATCCATCTGCAGAGCCTTTAATCCACAGCGGATACTGTTGCTCGACAACATGCATCGAGCGCTCCCCGCAAGAGACTCAAGCCCAGCTCGAGTGTTTGACATCATTCAGCATGTCCAGGAGGAAAGCGGCTGTGCAGTAGGCATGTCCGCAACCGCTCGCCTTGACTCCCATATGCGCGGATCCACCTTCATGTTTGAACAGATCACAGGCCGCATCGGAACGCCAGTCTATGTACCCGCCTCAGTAAGCTGGGCCGATATCAAACCCATAGTCATTCAGTATGTGCCGCGCCCCTCAAAATTACTGCAAGAACACTGCATGGCCATTGCCAACGGCCCAGGCCGCATTCGTCAGCTGGTCGAACGCTGGAAACTTGCCAGCCGTGTAGCAGGCAAAGACAAGCAGGATATAAGTGAAGACCACTTCCTCAAAGCCGAAGCCATCCGCCGTCAACTCTCAAAGCACAACAGCAACCAGCGCAAAGCGTAAACACAAGGAGAAAGCATGTCAAAAGAACACGCACCCACACAAGATCCCATGGATGACGCCCCAGGCTTCACCCGAAAATCAGAAAAAAGGCCCAGCCTCTTCTGGCTGCTAGTGCCGATTGCAGCCGTAATCATCATCTGGACCGTCGCGGCCTGGCTGTGGAAAGCCATCCCCACTGTCAGCCTGAATATTAATCCAATTGAACGCGGACTCGCCTACGTCGGCGTCGCAATCATCTACGCATCATACAACATCAGAAAGGCCCGATAATCATGGAAGCTAACACCGAAGCAATGCATGCGGCGATCGAAGGCAAGCAACTCAGAGCATTCCGGGTTCACGCCTGGCACCAAAAGCTCACCTCCGGCCGCTGGCTCATGACAGTAGCCGCGGCGATCGTCTTCGCAGTCATGGCTATCCGTGGCCAGCTCCCTGCAGGCGACGTCAAAGCCATCATCCTAGTAATCATCACCTTCTACTTCACGCGCAACCGCACCTCGGAATAAACAAGGAATAATCCAATGACAAAAAGCAAAACAATGCTCAACAGCCGCGGGGACTCGATCCCCACATACATCGTGAAGCCCTACGAGAAACAGAAAAACCGCCTAGTCAACTCCATCCATAAAGAGGCAGTCACGCTGAATGCCAAGCTTGCAGCCTTCCGGGAGAAGACACGCGATCGCATGCTCACGTTCTGCAAAAAATGCTATGCCGACGCACAGGTGAAAATGCGTGGCGACAAGGGCAATCTGACGCTCAGCTCATACGACAACCTGCGCAAAGTGCAGATTTCCGTACAAAACACAATAGCGTTCGACGAGCGCCTCAGCATAGCGCGGGATCTCATTAATGAATACCTCGACGATCTAACCGAGGAAGCCCCCGCCGACCTACGCACCATCGTCAATGGAGCCTTCCACAGCGACGCCCAAGGCAACCTAAGAACAGGGGAAGTACTCCGCCTGCGCACCTACAACATCAAAGCCGCAAAGTGGGTAAAAGCCATGGACATCATCATGGACTCAATCGTCATCCAATCGACGAAAGAATACGTCCGGATCTACCAGCGCCCAGACAACAACTCCCCCTGGGAATACATCCAACTCAACATCGCCAGCGCATAAGGAAATCACAATGAAACAACGATCACTTGAAGAAGAAAAAACAATGCTTGATGAAGCTCTCAAGGCTTTCATGGAGGATTGCCGCAGTCGGTTGCAAAAGATGGCCGAGGTAGGAAAATCGGGATGGGATGATCCTATGCAGGCCGATGCGATAGCGATTGACCTGATGGATGATGCCGAAGCCGCCTTTATGAACCGGGATCGCTTACACCTACACGACATTGCTAATCGGGCAATGATGCTCTGGTGGCAGACGTGGAAAGAGGAGGCCTAACCATGGATACCAAAATCACAAGCGCACTTGGTGCCGCGATCCGCGAGCCCGCAGAAGCTATATACGCGCACATCTACGACGAGACGGACATAGACGGTGTCGACATGCGAACAGCATACGAACTCCTCCTCTGCCTGGCCCGCGTAATTGAGCGAGGCCATCTCAACAGAGCGGCCATCTGCGAGGCCATGGGAGCCCCCGGCGATTGGGGCTATGACGACCCAATCGGCAAATCACTCTTAGATGTCTACACAGCAAAGGACGAACAATGCCAAGCCTAAGCTATAAAGACCAATTCGCGACGAAGGTCAGAACCGGCGAAAAGTCGCAAACCATCCGAGCCACGCGCAAGGTGCCAATCAAACAGGGAGACATTCTCTACCACTTCACCCGCATGCGTCGGCCAGACTGCGAGCGCCTCGGCTACTCGATCGCCGAGGAAGTACTCGCGATCGACATCTTCGACAAAAGAGACAAAACAGGGCTTGCCGTGTACCTCGCAGTCGGATCTGAACCAGACAGCGGCCAACGCCGCCTCAGTAACGCAGAGATCCGCGAACTCGCCAAAGCAGACGGCTTTGACAACATCATAGATTTCTATGTCTGGTTCGTCGGAAAGCGTGAACACTTCAGCGGCCAGCTCATCAAATGGCCCACAACCTGGACCCCAGCCACCTGCCCGAAATGCGGCGACAACGTAGCCGACCACAAAGGCCGCACGCTTTGGTGCTCCAGCTGCAACCACAACTGGGAGATCGGAGCCACGTCATGAGCGCTCGAAAAGCAAAACCGCTCACGATTATAGAAATCAGGGCTCGTGTTGATCAGATGCCAATTAAATACGCACGCGGCCTGGCAGTTATGTTCTTGGCCGACATGAGCGCCACCAGGTGCAAAGCGTATATAGACAATTGCGATCTTAACGAGTTTATCGACCTTGGGATCGAATTTGATGCACTTGAGGTAAAGATTGCTGCCATGCGTCCTGTATATGAGGAGCTGAAAACAGCGCGCAGTCGTACATGCGATCAATACAAACAAATCCGACGATGGAACCGAATGGTTGCTCGTAAACACGCGGTGCTTCTAAAACTCACCCAAATGGTAGACCTGCCACACATCAAGCGGGTAACTGGAGGGGACTCATGAAACTTAAAGTTGATGTCATCACGCAAACGCTCTCAAACGGTGATCGCTTAGGGCTGCTCACAAGACGATGTCCGTATCCGTCTAAATGCAGCCGCATTAATCCACCAATGATCGGGTCTATGGCCTGCCATAGCTGTGCTCAATGCAAATCATGGGCCGATGGGTTTGTGTACTGCAAAGCCGGTGACAAAGCCCGTAACACTAACGGGATCTAGCCATGCTCTACAAGACCGCCAGAAAGTGGGCCGTCGAGATCTGCGAGCAGCTACGGCCGATGTGCTATCGAGCCGAACCCGCTGGCAGCGTCCGGCGGCACGAACCTCTGTGTGGTGACATAGACATCGTCTGCGAGTGTACCGACCGGCAGCGCGCCGCTGTGCGGGCCCGGTGCCTCCGCGCGGCCGTTGAAACCAGGCAAAACGGCGACCACATCCTCAGCATTGTTCTAAAGCGAGGCATCAGACTGCAGGTGTTCTTTTCCCGGCCAATGACAACAGATCTATTTGAGACAACCCCCAGCAACTGGGGCAGCATCCTCCTCTGCCGGACCGGCCCCAAAGAGTTTAACCAATCCGTCTGTCTGCGTGCCGGGATCCTAGGCCTACACTGGAACCCATTCTACGGCATCTACGAGCGCAACCGCCTCATTTCCAGCGCCACAGAGAAAGACATCTTCCACACCCTCAAATGGCGTTATATCGAGCCCGCAAACCGTAGTCACATCAAACTTCCAGCGATCATGGCCGCATGAAACAAAAAAGGAGGGATCAATGAGCCTGAGCCGAGGACAACAAAAAGTATATCGCCCCCTGGTGAAAGAAGCCTACCACGCCCACTGCATGGCCATCAAAGACATGCCGGACAAAGACGCATGGTATCGAAAGGAACTATTGCGCAGCCCCCTTGAGATTTCCTCAACCACTGAGATCCCCGGTCACTGCAAACACGGCAAAGCATTCGGGGATCCCGATATGTTCAGGGTTCTGATGCTCCACTTTGCCAAGCTGGCGAACAACACATACTGGCTGTCACGCCTTGCAACCGAACAAGAACGTCGCATGAAACACCTGATCGGCCAGCGCCTCATTGCGATCGCTCATGAAGATCCAAGCGCACATGCAAACTGGGCCTATGCCCGCGTCATATGTAACCAAATGAATCTGCCCCTAGAAATGGACGATTGCCCGGTGGAGTATCTCTGGAAGGTATTCCAAGCGCTAGACACTCACGTCCGCCGCCTAAAGCGCAACCACGGCCGCACGCAGCGCCGCATCAACGAGCCGGAGCGCAAGGCGCTGCAAGTCGCCAAAACCAAACCCGCCCACATGGTGTTTGACTTCGACGCCGTCGCCTAAAAACAAGTCTACTGCACCCCGATTGCAGTAGACTTGCAAAACCTCTGCCCGGCGCTGAAAAGTTCCTCAGACCGTTGCAAAGTGTGGGGTTTAAGCCTCAAATCTCCTCAGACCGGCTTCACGGTCCAAAACCGAACCAAAACCCCCGCCGTTCGGGTTATTTCAGCCTTCCTCAGACTGTTTCAGCTTCCTCAGACCCCTTGCGCCTTGTCACACGATGACTGGCAAGCCGATGGGTCAACATTAGGGGGGCCAATCCCAAACGCTAAAGCTCTTTCAATGCTTATCATTGAACGACAAAGGTTTATCGAAAAAGGACAATAAGTTTCCGTGAATGGTCGGCGCGTTATGGCGACAAGGTTTCCGGCTGGTGGTTCGATGGAGCCTATCAGGGTTGCCACTTTAACGAGGACATCGCCTGCACTTATGCCGATGCTGTCAAGCGCGGGAATGCGAATGCCATCGTCACTTTCAACCCCGGGATCAAACTGATTCGCCACACCCAAGCAGAAGACTATACAGCAGGCGAACTGAACGATCCCTTCCAGGTTATACCTGCATCGCGTTGGATCAATGGCTCGCAGTGGCACGCGTTGTCATATCTTGGCAAAACTTGGGGGAAACGTAATACACGACAGCCCACAGAGCGATGGAAGGTGTGGTTTCAAAAAGTCGTGGCCAAAGGTGGCGCCGTGACACTGGATATGGGACCGAACATGGACCCCAAACTGGGGCCCATTGGCGCCATTGCGAAGGAACAGGTGGAGCAGTTTCAGGCCATTGCTCAACAAGATAACCGCCAGATTGAATCCGGTAGCCCGCAGGAACAGCCGAACAAGCCGGAAGCAGGCGACGGCAAATAGCCGCGCCTGATCCGCGACGTACGAGGTTATGAAACTGATATCTAGCTGACTGAAAGGAGAAAGCCACACCAATTGCTTTTGCGGGTGTGTAGGCTGGGGGCGCGTTTGGATGGTAACATCCCGGTGGAACTTGCCCCGACAATGTGCCGCGACGGACGCATCGGGCGTCTTACCCCGTCAGGGGTGCTATGCCAGTCACCGTCTGCCAAGACAAATGATCATTGACCAGCGCACGTCACCTTACATCTGCATTCCGGCGACAGAATAGCGTTTGTGCTTTACGGTGACTCTGAAGCCGTCTTCAAGCTCATGACGATGTCGAAATCGAGATGGACGAAATGGCCGAAGAATAGACACGACCAACAACGTTATCGCGTCTCCCACACGCGCAGGCCCTGGCGACTTAAGTAGGTGGGAATATACTCTGCCCCTTCGCCTAACGCTTTGACAGCACGAAGCATCGCACGTTTGGCCGAGGGAGAAGGACCACAGAGAACTGTCACAGAGCCGCCTTCGCCTCCCGCGCCGTTAATCTTCCACCCCAATGCACCATGCCTTTTTGCGATCTCGATTACGTCTCTCGCGCGGGCTGAAACGAGAGCAGGATGGAGGGTCTCCTGAGCTTCGCTATTTTGAATCATAGCTTTACCAAAGGCCTCAAAGTCACCTGCATACAGAGCATTCTTGCCCATGACAGCAGGAAGACGCAACGCCTTGATGCGGTCATCTTCTGGACCTGCCCCCTCTAACTCCGCAATCACCTCCTGATGCACATCCGAAGAGGTATGTGTTGAACCGAGATAGATCAGCGCGAGCCGCGATTCCAATTCCCACCAGACGGAATTCGGCAACATCACCGGAGAAACACGGGCCGCGGGATAGTCGGTCATTTCGATGAAGCATATACCGCCGTATGCCGAGGCAATCTGGTCCTGAATGCCACACTGTAGTTTGAGGTATTTCGTTTCGACTTCGTGAGCCTTAGCCGCCACCTCCCCCGGCGTCATGCGCCCTTCGGTCAGCATGTCGAGTGCACCAATCAACGCAACGGAAACCGCAGCCGATGTGCCAGTGGAACACCCTCCTGGTGCTTCACTAAAGAGGTTGACCTCAATATCCAATTCAGAGGGAACCTGCATGGCATCCACGGCCGCCTCGAGTAGGGGATGGCGGTCGTAGGTGACGTCGCGCGGATCGATCTCATATCGATCGCCATAGTTTTCCGCATGAATGGTCAGCCGACCTTGACCGACCTTGGCAGGTTCAAACACCATCTGGCATTGCACGTAGGGATAGACCCCTATATTGAGCACGACCCCATGCTTTGCGAACCAGGTATCCGTCCAGCCTCCAAGATCACAGATTCGAATTGGTGCCACCGCGTTGACAATTCGCTTCACACGCCCCCCCCTCCTTCAAGCGGCTCCAGCTGCGCCCAGAGCCATTCCCCTATCAGCCTAGCCGTTAAGAGAACCTAACATACCGGTGATATTCATTAATAGCGAACAAGAATAGGGACACACCCTCTGTGCAGGTTGCATGGTGCCATTTCCTGACGTATTCCGACCTGTCGGGTGGGCTGGGCCGGCGGCCCGGAAGATCAGACACAGTCTGGTGCTACAACGGTGACGTATTGATTGCCTGTCCCTATTGCATCCCTATTGTATCTCTTAGTAGACGATCTCGTCGTTTACGCGGATGGTGTCTTGCTGCCATGAGGCCAGGATGGATCCTACGGCCAGCCCTTGCGAGACGTTGATCCTTCCAAGCTTCACTTTTGCGATGAATGAATCTTGGCCATCGTGTTTTCGTGTGACCATGAGCGTAGGCGTCGGTGGGGTGCTGTCTTGAGCCAGCACCCGCCGGTATTCCGCGAGAAATGCATCGCCAAGCTCCATAACAATATAATTACGTTTCGCATCAACCGACGCAACCTTACCTTTATGGCCGGGGCTCATGGCGATATGGCACTTTGGGGGCGGATTATTACCTTGGCCAATCAGTGCCTGATACTTCCTTTGCCAAATGGAAACGTTGTTGCTGAGGCGATCAATGTCCTCAGTCTGAAGTGCGACGATGTGCTTCGAGTCGAGAAGGTGGCCGTTAAGATCGGCAAGTTGGTCTCCCTGCTCAGCGATGGTCTCATCGCGGCCTTCGATCGTCTGATAAAGTGACGTGATTTGGCCATCGCGGTCGACGATCTGGCATAGAGTGGATCGGAGTTCGCGTTTGCGACGATTCAGTTCGCTGGTTGTGGTCAGGTATTCCTTACGCAGATCGACAAGTTGGTATCGCGTTTCGTTGAGGCGATTGAGTTGTTGCTCCGCGGCTTTGACAACATCGTCGAGAACCCCCTGGGTGGTTCCCGGGCCAGTTCGAATCCGCTCCCTTGTGATGGGATCGCGCAGAGGTTTCTGTGTGACGGGGTCGATCTTGAAGAAGGACTGTAGTTCACGATGGCGGTTGGCCAGCCGAATGGTTTCCGTTGCCGGGATTTCGAGTGTCTGTTTGTATGACTCCCAGAAGTTCCCCGTGCGGGGGACTTCGATTGCTTCAGGTGATACCGAGTCGATGTCGCGTGGAATGACCGTCAGCGGGGTGGGGGCGTCCGGGAAGTGCGCTTCAAGCGTGGTGGCGACCCTGGTGATACCCCTTTCGAGGAAAAGCGTACGCCCAAGCAGGATCTGTCGTCGATTGAAGAGCATGATGCAAAGGGTAAGCGCAATCCCTGACAGCACGAATAGAAGAACAACGATGACCTTGAGTGTCTTCAACATGGATTGCCTCCTTTATCTATTATTCTTGTTCCCTTCGATTGAGATGGTGAACGTCTTCCCGTCCCTCTGCGAACGCAGTGTGATGGTTTGGGTCCGTGGATTGACGCCGATGATATTGTATGTTGCGCGATGGTCATTGAGCATGCAGCCGTTACCAACCTGACGTGTTGCCGGCTCGTCTGCTACGCGAACGACAGCCATCCATTTATCCGAGGGGATGTACTTATCCTTCATAAGCACGATTCTATGGCCGGGGGACTCGAGTGTGAGTTCTGACACGTCGCCGGCAAGCATGTCATTGAGCCTGCCGAGTCTTATGGGTTTGGTCTTGAGGGTATGCTCCTTTACCTCGTATCCCAGAACATGATCCCCAATCTTAACGAAGTGCGTTTGGTGTGAGTTGCTGTCATTGAGCTGAAACTCAAACGTTCCGTCCGGAAGCTCCGTGCGTCCTTTGTAGGCGATTGCAAATCGCTCTACGCGTAGTAGCCGCACATTTGGGGGCTTCGGTGTGATTTGATGTTGAATGCCAATAGCAGCACTACCGAGAAGTGCGGCGCAAGTTGCACCTGTAAGGGTAATTGTTTTTGCTTGAGCTACGAGCATTGCAGTTGTCGTATGACTCACAAGATTCGAGATAGATTCGAGTATTCCGGCGGAGCCCGTGGACAGCGCAGCAGCCACACATGAAGCACTCAGCCCCGTTGCTGCCGTAGCAGTACCTTCGCCTGCGATGGCTGCTGTCAATGTGATAGCCGAAACCGTTATGTCGCGTCTCTTGAAGAAATGCTTGAGTTTAGTCAGTGCGCGTTCGACGCGCTTATTGGCGGAATTCTCGGAGATTCCCAGTGCTTGGCCAATCTCTGCGTGGGAGGCCCCTTTGAAGAATCGAAGGAGGATGGCGTTGCGGTCTTTTCCGTTTAGAGAATCCAGGGCTTTGTCGAGTAATGGTGTGATTAACGTCCATGTCTCGGGGGCGGCTTGCTCCTGTAGCGTTTCCTGCTCTTCGGTTGCTTCGAGCTCGTGGGCTACTCTTCGTTTCTCGGACCGCAATGACTGGAGGGCAGCATATCGGGTTGTGGTGTGCAGCCACCCCGCGACGTTCCCATGCTGTCGCTTGTATAAGCGCGCAGCCTTCTCTGCCAGGATGATGAATACCGCCTGAGTGATATCCTCTGCACAGGCGGCACCCACGCGTCGCTGAGCACTGCTGAAGACCATTGGCGTATAGCGTTGCACAAGGGCTTCGAAGTCCACTTGTGATCCTTCGCAGACAAATCCTTTCAGGAGTTTCCTGTCATCATTCATGTTCCATCCTCTACTCAACTACAGCCGCCCGAGCATTCTATCTGACAAAGAATCTGACATTTATCGCCAGACACAGTCTGGGGCTGCAACAGCGACGTATTGATTGACTGTCCCTATTACGCATTTTAAGAATAGCCAAAAGAAGTGCAAAGTTAATCTATATCAGGGATTTGGATTTCCTGATTTATATATATTCGCTTATTTTCATAACCTCGTGTGTTGACAAAAGTCTATATGTAACGTCCATATGTGGATCATGATATTGGGGCATTTCATAGTTTGTTATGAAAATTGGGTGGCGTGTGATGCCCGAGGAGCACCCTGATGTTCTTGTGTCCACGATGTCATGATGTGCCGCTAACGAAGATGAAAGGGAGTTCCGGAATCTTCTGGTGGTGTCCTTCGTGTGATGGTCGCTCGGCAACGGTTGCTCTGCTGCGAAAGAATATGCCGCAACCTGTCGTCAATATGCTGTGGCAAACGGCTCGCGAGGGAACGCATCCCCAGAATACACGTTGTCCAGCCTGTAACAAATGGATGGATGAAGTTCCCGCTTCTGGGGAACAGAGCACGCAGTTTCTGGATGTGTGTACGACGTGTCAGTTTGTGTGGTTTGATGCACGAGAATACGAGGCAATGCCTTGCGTGCCGAAAACCCCGACGCTTGAGGATCGCATGTCGCCCGAGGCTCGCGAGAAACTTGCCATCCTGGAATTGGACTCCATCCGAGAGAGGGCGAAATCCGGCGACTGGGAGGACGGGTCCCCCGATGCTTGGTGGCAGTGGATTCCTGCAGTCCTCGGGATGCCGGTTGAGCATGATGCCGAGGAGCTCACGCAGTGGCCTTGGGTGACGTGGGGGCTCGCGCTGATGGTTTCGGTTGTAAGCATTCTGGCATTTTTTGATCTCCACAATGTGGTGCAGGAGTATGGCTTCATACCCGTTGAGTTTGGTCGTTACGGCGGGTTGACACTGTTGACATCTTTCTTTCTGCATGGCGGTGTCATTCACCTTCTTGGCAATATGTATTTCTTCATGGTGTTTGGTGACAACGTGGAGGAGTTTCTGGGAAAGACTCGTTTTGTTCTCTTGCTGGTGTGCGCGACTGTAGCTGGCAATATGCTGCATGCCCTTGGTGAATCGCATTCAACCATGCCCTGTGTAGGGGCGAGCGGAGGAATTTCAGGAGTGCTTGCATTCTATGCTTTTACTTTCCCGCATGCGCGGTTGGGGGTGCTCTACCGATGCATATTCTGGTTTAAATGGATCACGATGCCAGCCTATGCCATGTTCTTGATCTGGATTGGACTGCAGGCGATTGGCGTATGGACACAACTGGCAGGGATCAGCAATGTCTCTGCCTTGGCACATCTTGGCGGTGTAGCTGTAGGCATAACCTTCTGGGCATTGACGCGAAAGGTGCAGCAGCAATCATGAAGATGGGTGAGGCAAAATGGTGGGACTATGAGCAAACGGCAATCGAATGACTGGGTTGAATTACAACGGTATTACAGCCTGGTGAGTCTTGATGAAGGCAAGAGGCTACTGCGTGCCCAACAGGTGTTTTTGATGGGGGGGTAGAGCTGCTTTTCTCTTTGCGGACCGGGGGCGGGCCACCTCCATTATTTCTAAATAACCTGTTTTGCAATAATGGAGTTGGGGCGCCCTCGCCCCGGAAGCCCAGATACAATTTGGGGCTACACCTCGGGAAGGTGTGCCTACTTATTGTGAGTCAACATGTCATCACGATTTTCATTTGGTTTCGCTGTTGACGAAACGGGGTCACAATTGCTCTTATTGGCAGCAAACGTTTGCGGTTAGTTCATTATGGAAAGGGTTAGACTTTGAATAGACACAAGATTCTGGAACGGTGTTTTAGGCTTAATGAGAATGAGACTACGGTTCGAACAGAAGTCTTGGCTGGGCTCACGACCTTTCTGACGATGGCTTACATTATTTTTCTCCAGCCGGCTGTTCTCACCACTGACTTTGCGGGTCAACCTACGGGGCTGGACTATGGTGCCATGCTGCTTGCCACCTGCGTGATTTCAGGGCTGGCGTCTATCTTTATGGGCCTGTATGCACGCTATCCCATTGCGCTTGCTCCGGGAATGGGAGAGAACTTCTTTTTTGTCTCGGTCATTATGGCGCTTGGGGCGACGGGAGTGCAGGATGCCTGGCAGGTGGCTCTGGGTATTGTGTTTATCGCTGGTGTTGCCTTTTTGGTGCTTTCAGTCTTGCGGGTTCGTGAGGCGATCATCAATGTTGTCAGTCCTTCGCTGCGCAATGCCATTGCAACCGCTATCGGCATTTTTATTGCGTTCATTGGGTTGAAGAATGGGGGACTCATTGTGAGTCATCCTGGCACGCTCGTAGCCCTCTCCCCTACATTGCTTAGCACTGATGTTGCCGTTTTTGTAGTGGGTCTCTTTGTTGCGGCAGCACTTCAGACCCGACGCATCAGGGGCGCGATACTTTGGGGCATTGCTGCGGCAACCCTTACAGCTATTGCCTTACATAAGGTTCACTTTCAAGGGGTCTTTGGGCTTCCTTTGATTGAACATTCCAGCGTGATGAAAATGAATCTGGGGGCAGCTTTTTCGGTCAAATACATTCCCTTTATCATCGTATTTCTCTTTATGGATATGTTCGACACGATTGGCACTCTGGTCGGTGTGGCAGAGCAGGGCGGCTTTGTGAAAGATAACCGGCTTCCCCGCGCCAACCGCGTGCTGCTTGTTGATGCTGTAGGAACGGTTGCTGGTGCGTGCATGGGAACCAGCACGGTCACCAGTTATATCGAAAGCGCCACGGGTATCGCCTATGGCGGAAGAACGGGGCTGACCAGTGTTGTTGTCGGCTTATTGTTTTTCGGTGCGCTCCTCTTCAGTCCGATTATTGGAATGATTGGTGGCTATGTCCCCATCACTGCTAGCGCTCTGGTCATTGTGGGAGCCATGATGATGACGAATGTTCGCCGTATAGACTGGGATGATTTTTCAGAAGCGATCCCAGCATTTCTGATCATTTTGGGGATCCCGCTCACGTTTTCCATTGCTGATGGTTTGGCGATGGGGTTCATCAGCTATCCGATCATCAAACTGTTAAGCGGCAAAGGGAAGCAAGTCGGTGTGGTGATGTATGCTCTGGCCGTAATCCTGCTGCTCTATTTCATCTTTATCCGCCCTCAGATCAACACATGATATCCGCGCTAAATGCAAATTAATGGGAGGGGGGGGTGAATGGTCCCTTCCTGAAATAAGTTTTCACTTTGAGTTAGATGTCGTCCGAAAAGGTTCTGCCCTGAAAGGGTTTGATATACCAGCCCAGGGCGTTGTCCTGGGTTGGGATATCTCGCCCCTTCGGGACTTTTCGGATGGGGAAGAGCCCTAGGATCTAGGAAGCAAGTAGCGATAAGTGACAACTTTAAACAAGGATGACGCCTTAATGGCTATGGCAATAAATGCGGATAAGGGGGGAGGGAGCGCTAGTGAAACGGTCATTTGATATACGGGTTCTGCTCTGGGGCGTTGTATTGCTTAGTATGTCAACCTGCATATGGCCGCTCTTTATGGCGCCGTGATGGGGGCTATAAACCTACTTCAGGCTTCCCCTGTTCCTCGTGTTAGCCATTCTTTCAACTGCGGTGAGAGTGCCTGTACTCTATCTGGCTACATTGGCGATTGTATTGCCGCCAATCTATGTGTCGAATGCATTTGTAGGTGCAAGGCTTTCGGTGCGCCAGATGGTTGCGTCGGCTCTAGGGGCGATGGCCTTAACGGTTACGGTTCTTGGAAGCATGGCAACTATTGCCGCCTTTTTTGCACTGACCAGCCGGAGCTATAGTTTCATCAAGTTGTTGCATGTTGTAATTTTTGCTTACGCAGGGCTTGCGGGCTTGTGGTATTTGGGGGGCTGTATGAAGGCGATGCTGCCAAAGGGTCCAAAGAAAATCCCCCAGGGATTGTTTGTTCTTTGGCTTGTCCTCTATATGTTTGTGGGAACTCAGATGGCATGGGTACTGCGCCCCTTTGTTGGATTGCCCGATCAGGAATTCCGACTGTTCCGGCCCCGTGTCGGTAACTTTTATGAATCTGTGCTCTATTCTGTTGAAAAGCTTTTTGATGGTGAAGATTAGGCGGCTGATTGAGGATTTTGCAACGACTACGCTTAGAACAGGAACCCCGTAGTTGATTCGAACAGCTCTGGGCATGTGGTGATATGATTGTTCGGCTGAGGCGTGAGCTCGGAAGACATATTCGTCAATATCGACGGGCGCGATTACAGTTTCGAGAGGTTCAACTTCCGATTATAGCTTGAAACTCCTCCGCAACGCAGAATCTCGGGCAGTCCTTTCCGCTTTTCCGCTTCCCCCGTGTGTAGTATAGATATCTGGCTAATTGCTAAGGGAAGGAATTCATGAACCCGATTATTGAGAAATTGTGCTTATCCAAAAATGTGTACCAAATTCGAGTAGCAGCACCGGATATTGCCCGCGAACGCAAGCCTGGACAATTTGTTATCGTTCAACTCGACACTAATTTTGGTGAACGCATCCCTTTGACAATTGCAGATGCAGATGCCGACGCGGGCTGGATCATGCTCATTTTTCAGGCTGTGGGAAAGACGACTCAAGACCTTGCCAATCTCAATGGTGGCGATTCAATTGCCAATTTAGTCGGCCCGCTTGGGCAACCCACCCATATAGAAAACCTTGGAACTGTTGTCTGCGTTGGTGGCGGAATTGGCGTGGCACCCCTCCATCCTATTGCCAAGGCCCTGAAACAGGCCGGAAACCACGTCATCATAATCGCAGGCGCCCGCAACCAAGAGCTTCTGATTCTCGAAGACGAGATGCGTGCCATTGCTGATGAGTTCATCGTTTGCACCGACGACGGCTCCTACGGTCTAAAAGCATTGGTGACCGAGCCTTTGAAAGCGTGCTGCGAACGCACCCCGGCTCCAAGTCTGGTGGTCGCCATTGGCCCACCTGTTATGATGAAGTTCTGCGCTGAAACCACCCGACCTTTTGGTGTACACACGGTTGTCTCGCTCAATACCATCATGATTGATGGCACGGGCATGTGCGGTGGTTGCCGTGTTACCGTTGGCAATGAAACTAAGTTCGTTTGCGTCGATGGACCTGAGTTCGATGGTCACCTCGTTGATTTCGACAACATGATCCAACGCCTGGGGGCCTATAAGACTCAAGAAAAGGAAGCACACACCTGCAACTTGCATAAGCAAGCCGACATACTCACAGCCAAACATAACGACAACGCATAGGAATCCATTCCTCATGGACCTTGACTATGACCAAATCTCAGCCGATGCAAAGCATGCCCTTGATGCAATCCTCAGCCGCAGCGAGCCACTCAAGCCAAAAGATCGCATGGCGATTCCCGCTCAACCCATGCCGACACAACCTCCCGCCGAACGTGTGAAGAACATGTCCGAAGTGGCATTAGGCTATACTCCGGAACAGGCACAAGTCGAAGCCGAACGCTGCTTACAATGCAAGAACGCCCCTTGCATGCAAGGCTGTCCTGTCGCTATTGACATCCCCGGCTTCATTAGCGCCATCGCAAACAAAGATTTCAAGGGCTCCGTGGATATCATCAAGAAGAGTAGCTTGCTTCCGGCAATTTGTGGCCGCGTTTGCCCGCAAGAAGTCCAGTGCCAAGTCGAATGCACCGTTGGCAAAGTTTTTAAAGACGTAAACGCCTCCGTTGCCATCGGGCGGTTGGAACGCTTTGTGGCAGACTATGAACGTGACACCGGCGCCATCGACACTCCTGAGGTGAAGCCAGAGACAGGTAAGAGCGTTGCTGTTATCGGCAGCGGCCCCGCCAGCATCACCGTGGCCGCCGATGTTCGCCGTGAGGGGCATGCCGTAACGATCTTTGAAGCCTTCCATAAGCCCGGCGGTGTCATGATGTATGGCATTCCTGAGTTTCGCTTACCCAAAGAAATCGTGCAGCAAGAAATCAGCACTCTCCGTGACATGGGAATCGAAATTCAAACCAACTATGTCATCGGCAGAACCCGCAAGCTTGCTGATCTCCTCCATGCCGACGGATTTGATGCCGTCTTCGTTGGAACGGGTGCTGGACTTCCAAAGTTTATGAATATACCGGGAGAAAACCTTGTGGGGGTCTATTCCGCCAACGAGTATCTAACCCGAATCAACCTGATGCGTGCTTTTGATACCAAAAATGCCGACACCCCTGTGCTCCCCTCAAAATGTGCCGTCGTCCTTGGCGGAGGCAACGTGGCCATGGATTCCGCTCGATGCGCCATTCGCATGGGGGCTGATGAAGTACACCTCATTTATCGGCGAACCGAAAAAGAGATGCCCGCTCGTGCTGAAGAAATTGCACATGCTAAAGAAGAGGGCGTTCAATTTCACCTGCTTGAAAACGCCATTAAAGTCAAAGGGGATGAAACGGGTCGGGTCAACACCCTCACCTGCCTGCGCTACGAACTAGGAGAAACTGACGCCTCTGGGCGACGACGCCCTGTCCCAATCGACGGGAGTGAGTTTGATAGGGCCGTCGACTGCGTCATCGTGGCAATTGGTAACGACTCCAACCCTCTTATCAAACAAAGCACACCCGAAATCGAGACCAATCGCTGGGGCAATATTGTGGTGGATGATGATAGCAGAACCACTATGGACCGCGTTTACGCTGGCGGCGACATTGTACTGGGAGCGGCTACCGTTATCCTCGCGATGGGCGAAGGCCGCCGTGCCGCTGCTTCCATCAACAAGCTGCTCACCTGAAGATCATCGCATCAATGCACATAGGGCACCTTCCGGCTCGTAACGCGTGTAGCGGGATGGCCAGCCCGGCGGTATGCGCTTGGGGTACAGCGTTCGACCGCTTTAAAGGCTCGCGAAAAGCTGTGAATAGTCTCGAAACCGACCTGCACGGCAATCTCTGAGAGCGTCATGTTTGTTCCCATCATGAGTCCACGCGCTTTCCGGATCCTCGCCTGCCGCAAATACGCACGCGGCGAGCAGCCATAGTGGAGTCTGAACAGGTTGCGGAGATAACTGACGGAGCATTCGTGTGTCTTTGCGAGCGTAGCTATCGAAAGGTCTTCCCCGCAACGCCGGGTGAGTTCAGCCGCCGCGCGCTCCAGCATCGGCACATGCGCCGTCCACCCACCGTCCTCCGCCATTTGACCACGCAGTACCTCCGCCACGATTTCCAGTAGCAGTCCACTCATGCGAAGCCCCGCCAGCGGTTGCGCCCGCGTTGCCTCCGCGCAGATGTCCTCAATCAGCCGTCCCACCCGACCATTGGTATGACCGCGTAACCGTCCACGCAACGAGGCTACTCCCTTATGCGGCAGCAGGGGATGGAGCAACGCCCGTAGCTCCCCGAGATCCACCATCCCCTCCGGAATAGAGAAGTCCCAGTGACTGCGTGCAGGATCATACAAAAGGTCAAAGTGGACGTAAGCCAGTTCCATCGACGGCCCGTCCCCCTCCATCCAATGCACCGTCGCCGGGGGAATCCAGAACAGGTCGCCAGCCATTGCCTCTGTCTGCTCGCCTGCCACCATAAACCTTCCATGTCCAGAAGCGATAAAGACAAGTAGATAGTCCAATAGGCAGCGCTCCCTCAAAGCCCATTGCGGGCGCGTTTCGCTGCCGCAATGTCTTATATACGGATTTAATAGCTTAATAATCTGCCCGCTGCCATCTGTTCCTGGAACCGAATTCTCGCGCATATGCACCAACTTTATTTTTGGCGATAGGGATACAATTAAGTCGATTGAACCAAAGACAAACGCCAATAGAAAGGGCAAATTTATATGGAGTTCAATTTTAAAAGGAGATTTGCTATGTACACTTCACCCTGGTGGAAAGGGCCTGTCAAGGCAGAGCCCGACTTCGAACAGTTACTGAAGGTTTTACGACGCGAAGTGCCTGATCGCCCCACCCTGTTTGAGTTTTTTCTCAACGGACCGCTGCACACAAAGCTCGCCACGGGGGGGGGCGTTGAGCCGGGCTCTCCTGAAGAAACCGTTGTTGCCTTCCGCAATGCAGGTTATGACTACACCACGATATCTCCGTCGGATTTTCACTTTCCTGTTGGTGAACACCACAACGCGCAAACTATCTCACTCAACGAGGGCAACGTCATTCGTGATCGCGCCAGCTTCGATCTATACAGATGGCCCGACCCCGCCAAGGCCGACTTCTCGCTACTTGAGCGTGGGGCGGTCGTTCTGCCCGAGGGTATGAAAGCTATCTGCCAGGGACCGGGCGGCTTGCTCGAAAACATCATCAGCCTAGTTGGATTCGACAACCTCTGCTTCCTGCTCGCCGACGATCCTGAGCTCACCGCTGAAATCTTCGATGCCATCGGCTCGCGTCTGGTCGACTTCTACCGCATCCTCGTACAACATGACGCTGTAGGCGCTATCATCGGGAACGACGATTGGGGCTTCAAGACTCAACCGATGATCTCACCAGACGATATGCGGCGCTATGTGGTTCCATGGCACAAACGCATTGCCCAGGTTGCCCACGACGCTGGCAAGCCCGCCATCATGCACTGCTGCGGCAACGTGGACGACCTCATGGATGATATCATCAATGACATCGGCTACGACGGCAAACACTCGTACGAAGATACAATCATGCCGGTGGAAGATGCCTACGAGACCTACGGGAGCCGAATCGCCATCCTGGGTGGACTGGATGTCGACTTTGTCATCCGCTCCACGCCAGAAGAAGTCTACCATCGCGCCAAAGCAATGCTTGAACGCTCCGCCGAGCGCGGTAGCTACGCCCTCGGTACCGGCAATAGCGTCCCGGAGTATATCCCTGACGACCACTACTTCGCCATGATCAGGGCAGTAACAGAAAGCCGCTAGATCCGGGTTTCGGGAACTATTACGCCCCAGCTCCATTATTGAAAAACAGGTCATTTAGAAACAATAGAGGTGGCCCGCCCCCGGGCCGCACGTTTCCGGGCCTTCAGCCCGGCCAGCCCGACGGGTGGGAATACGTTATGCAATAGAGCGGGAATTCTCCGGAGAGTGAGACGAGGGTAAAGACGGAACGTGGATGCATTCCCCTTTGTCTTTACCCTAATCTTTACTTTGATCTGTGCAGAGACAAGGGCAAAGATTAAGGTAATGACAAAGGTGGTCGTTCTGTGCTGGTGCATGCCTACTTGTGGGTAATAGAAAGTTCACCCCACAGATTGTGCTCTAAAAAAATTCCCCGTTGACGGTGGGTCACTCGCTCGCTAATGTCCCCTTTCAGGTGGCATTATAGTCAGCATGCACAACTTGACAGAAAAAGGCGGTCACATGAAACTGTTTCTCCCAAAAGAAAAGCACCCCGGCGAAACACGCGTCTCTGTGGTTCCCGGCGGAGTTAAAAAACTCGTCGAATTGGGTGCTGAGATCGAGATTGAATCCAGACTTGGTGAGTCAATCAACCAGCTCGACGATGCCTACACCCAGGTGGGAGCCTCCGTATCCACGGATCGTGAGGCGTCACTGGCAGGTGCTGACATGGTGCTTAGCCTGCTCCCTCTTGGTGATGAAGAAATCGCGAGTCTGAAGGCGGGCGCCATACTCGTTAGCTATCTCGATCCATTTTTCAACCTCGATCGCGTGCAGAAACTAGCGGACGCCAAAGTTAATGCGATCTGTATGGAGATGATTCCCCGTACGACCATTGCTCAAAAAATGGATGCATTAAGCTCACAAGCCAATCTGGCGGGATACGTTGCTGTGCTCATCGCCATCAACAAACTCGACAGGATTCTTCCCATGATGATGACCGCAGCAGGCACCCTCTCGCCGGCAAAAGTATTCATCATTGGCGCCGGTGTAGCCGGCCTACAGGCCATTGCGACAGCAAAACGACTCGGCGCACGGGTGGAAGCCTTTGACACTCGCCCCGTTGTCGAGGAACAGGTTCAATCTCTGGGGGCACGCTTTCTGAAGGTGGACTTGGGAGATACAGGGCAAACCGACGGCGGATATGCCAAGCAGCTGACCGAAGCGCAACTTGAGAAGCAGCGCGCAGCAATGGCAAAAGCATGCTCGCAGGCCGACATTGTGATTACCACCGCACAGCTTTTCGGTCGAAAGGCACCCCGCATTATTACGGCGGAAATGGTGAACGGGATGAAGCCCGGCAGCGTCATCGTCGACATGGCTGTTGAAACGGGCGGCAATGTTGAGGGTTCGGTAGTGGGGGAAGATGTCGTCGTCAATGGCGTCACAATCATAGGAACCCCCAATCTCGCCGGACGGGTCCCCGTCCACGCCAGCGAGATGTATTCTGCCAATCTGGTTAACTTTACTGAGCACTTCTGGGACAAAGAGGCCGAGCGTTTCAACCTGAATCGCGAGGATGAAATTATTAAAGGCGCTCTGCTCACCTTTGAAGGGGATATTGTTAACCCAATCATTAAAGAACGGATGGCGTAAAATGGAAACAATCACGTTTCTACAGGAACAGATTGGTCATCTCGAAATAGAGAACCTGGGTTTACTAATGTTCATCTTCGTCTTAGCTGTTTTTCTCGGTGTCGAGTTGATCGCAAAGGTGCCCTCACAACTGCATACCCCGCTCATGTCTGGATCAAATGCCATTTCAGGAATCTCGATTGTTGGAGCGTTTCTCGCTTTGGCGGTCAAGAACACAAACGAGACCGCCACGATTGTTCTTGGAACACTCGCAGTGGCTTTGGCCATGATCAATGTGGTCGGCGGCTACCTCGTAACGGATCGTATGCTCAGTATGTTTAAACAGAAAAAGGGGAGCAAGTAGTCATGGATGCACTTCCCAATTATCTCTATATCGTCGCCTCTGTCTTCTTTATCTACGGACTGAAAATGCTTGGCAAAGCAAACACGGCCCGTAGGGGCAATATGGTCTCTGCTATCGGGATGTTGATTGCCGTCATCGCAACGCTTATGAGTGCGGAGCTTGATTTGAAGTGGATACTCCTGGGTGCCGTCATTGGATCCCTGATCGGCGGTACCGCCGCACGGATGGTAAAGATGACTGCTATGCCCGAGATGGTGGGCCTTTTTAATGGATTTGGCGGTCTCGCCAGTCTTCTCGTAGGGTGGACAGAGTATCACCGCATTGCGTCGGGGGGAGACAGTAACCTGTTCACTCTAGTGGCAATCGCACTCACCGTTCTGATCGGCGGCGTCACCTTCTCCGGCAGTATGATTGCCTACGCCAAGCTCGCCGGGAAAATGGAAGGAAAACCCATTCTATTCAAAGCGCAGCAGCTCGTGAATGAATCCATTTTCATCCTCAGCATTGCCGCATCAGTCATGATCTGCATGAGCCCGACTTCGACCTATTCCTTTTTCATTGGTCTTGTAGTTATCTCCATGATTCTCGGGATACTCGTTACGATACCCATCGGCGGTGCAGATATGCCGGTTGTGATCGCACTGCTCAACAGCTATTCGGGCCTTGCTGCCTGTGCAGCGGGATTTGTGATTCTGAATAACGTGTTGATTGTCGCCGGAGCCCTGGTGGGCGCAAGCGGCCTCATTCTCACCAAAATCATGTGCAAAGCCATGAACCGCTCACTGGCGAATGTCATTTTTGCTGGCGTGGGAGCCACCTCCAGCAAGGGTGTCACCTTCACCGGAGGCGAAGCAAAACCGGTATCCGCTTCAGATGCCTACCTAATGCTTGAGGCGGCATCATCGGTAATCTTTGTCCCCGGCTACGGAATGGCTGTAGCACAGGCTCAGCATGTCGTGCGGGAGCTTGGAGATCTGCTGGAGGCCAATGGCAGCGAGGTACAATACTGTGTCCACCCGGTTGCGGGACGCATGCCCGGCCATATGAATGTACTGCTTGCTGAAGCAGACGTACCTTACGAGCAACTCGTCGAGCCTTCGGACGTCAACCCCACCATAGCAAACGTAGATGTAGCTGTTGTAATTGGCGCCAATGATGTGGTGAATCCCTCGGCACGCCAAGAGGGAACCGCGCTTTATGGCATGCCCATTATTGATGTGGACAAAGCCCGTGTTTGTATTGTCCTGAAACGCAGCCTCAAAGCGGGGTTTGCCGGTGTCGAAAATCCACTGTTCTTTGCCCCAAACACCCGCATGCTACTGGGAGATGCAAAAGCCAGTATTTCAGCATTGGTTGGCGAATTTAAAGAGTAGAACATACTCCCCCGTAATTGAACCCCCCGAATCCTAAAAAGAACAATTGACCAAGCAGACAAAGGTAATGATTAAGGTAAAGACGAGGGGGACTGGATCTCTCCCTTAATCCTTACCCTAATCTTTGCCTTAATCTATCTTCAGAGAAGCGGAACCAAACTGCACCCAGAGGGTGTGCGCTCGGCAGTATTCGTCAATACCAAGGGTGCTATTACGGTTTTGGCGGGTCAACTGCTGATTATAATGGCACAATTGCGCCGCTGGAGTCAGCCAGGAATGACCGACTTACTTCGGTAAGACAGGCATTCTTGTCTGTCTCTCCATGTGCATGAAACCCTATTGAGAATTTGCTGCTGAATGCCGTGCCAGACACTTGCGAAATAGTAAACACAATGGTAGGTTGTGGCCTTGTAAAAACACTATGAGGGTAGAGTTATGCCTAGCGTTGATGATGCACTTGAACTTGAGAACGTTGAACGCGGCCCCTTTTTTAGGCGCGTCGACTGGGCGGCATTCTGGACCGCTACCGCTGTGGCCTTTGTGGTCTACTTCTCCACCCTATGTCCCACTGTTGGATTGGAGGACTCCGGTGAACTCGCCGTTGCAGGAGACTGGCTTGGTGTTCCCCATCCTCCGGGCTATCCCATTTGGACCATGATGGCATGGGTGTTTACTAAGGTGTTTGCATTCGTCACATTCCGCGGGCAACCCAATCCTGCTTGGAGTATAGGCCTTCTATCAGCCGTGTTCGGGGCCCTGTCTGCCGGTGTTGCCGCACTGCTCATCTGCTGTTCCGGTGCCCACATCCTGCGACACTCCCAGATGATCTCGCACGACATGGAAAAGCGTACAGAGGATATCATCTGCTGGGTCGGTGGTGTAGCAAGCAGCCTTCTGTTCGCTTTTACCCCAATCATGTGGTCACAGGCTGTCATTGTGGAAGTCTATAGCCTCAACGCATTCTTTCTCGTGCTCATCCTGCTATTCGTCTACATGTGGAGCCGTCGTCCCAACGACAAAACCCTGTTTTGGGCATCTTTTCTTTTCGGATTGGGACTCACAAACTACCAGGTCATCCTCCTTGCAGGACTCGCGCTTGCCATCTGTATCATGCTGCGTGACTTTCCGCTCTTCCGCGACTTCCTCTTTGCGGCCACGCCCTATGCACTCTTCTTCGTGCTAATGAAACTCCCGCTGATTCCCGATACAACGGGCAGCGGACATCACCCTCTTCTACCGCCAATAGCTCACCCCACCCACATTACGGCAGCAGTCTACATGACACTTAACGGGGTTTGGCTTTCCTTGGTCTACTTCTTGTTCCCGCGCGGCCGCACGGTGGCTCCTGCCGTACTGCTTGCTCAGGTTGGCATCGGCTTCTATGCCTATATGCCGATTGTCTCGGATCTGCGTAATCCCCCGATGAATTGGGGATACCCTCGCACATGGGAGGGGTTCAAACACGCAATAACCCGCGGGCAGTACGAAAAGATCATTCCCGCGCACATCTTCTCAATGCGGTTCATCAGCCAGATGGGTACCTATGTGGCTGACCTGACATTGAACTATCGTCTTCCCATGGCGCTAATCGGATTCTTGCCCTTTGCTACGTGGCATGTTCGCACCAAAAAGCGCGATTTTTCTGCCATGCCTGTTGCCGCAGCGCTAGCCGCCCTCGCCGTGCTACTCGCCTTCCCTGCCGCTCTCTTTCCAAGCTTCCCCATCTACAAAGTACCCGCGCTCGGCGTCGTCCTGATCATGGGAATCGGGGCCATCGGAATCATTATCGCCCGCATGAGGTACATGATACAGGAGCATCTCGTGGCACCCAATGCCCGATTCTGGGAACGCCTCACAGCAAGCTTGGTACTCATTCTCGTCGCGGTGTCGGGCATTGCTTTGGTGACACGCGATATTCTCAATATTACAAAACCCATGCGCTTCGCAAAAGCACCTTTATCTCACGACAAGGTGATTGAAATCATTAGGGAGTGCTCTGGCGTCGGCCTCATGGTGGCCATCATCCTTGTGGCAATGGGGGTTGTCTACTGGCTCCTTCGATCTGACCGTATCAAGCTCTCCGTGAACGAGAACTCACAACAGTGGATGATGTCAACAACTGTCACATTTGTGATGCTTGGCATCGGCCTTATTGCCCTGGCAAACATTAAAATGGACATCCAGGACACCTTCATTCAGCGGGTGAAGTTCATCTCGTCCCACGTGCTCTTTGCATTGTGGATTGGTTATGGACTCATCTTTCTCCTTGCCCATATCGACGGTTGGCTCAGCAAAAATTCACCTCTCAAGTGGGTCGCCATCGCCATTGCCATCGCACTCCCCATCACACCAATTTATATGAACCAGTACAACAAGCAGCTCTTGCACGTCTATGGCGGGGCCGAACAAAACGGGCATGATTTCGGATGGCAGTTTGGGAATTACCAATTGCGCGGCGCCGAAGCAATTCTGGAAGAACTCACGCCCGACGAGGAACCCCTTCCCAATCCCGTCTTTCCCCCTGAAATGGGGCAAGGGGCAATCTTTTTCGGAGGAACAGATCCAGGACGTTTTGTTCCTACCTACATGATCTACTCAGCAAAGGTGCGTGAAGATGTGTTTCTCATCACACAAAACGCATTGGCTGACAACACCTACATGAACGTGATGCGCGATCTCTATGGTAATGATATCTGGATCCCCAGCGTTGCCGATAGCGCTCAAGCCTTTAAGACCTACATTGATGAAATCGAATCCGGCAAGCGACCCATGACGGCCGGCATTACCAAAGAAAATGGTCGCGTGCAGGTGAGTGGGGTTCTTGGTGTTATGGAGATCAACGGTATTCTTGCGAAAAACATCTTCGACTATAACAACTACAAACATGAGTTCTTTGTTGAAGAGAGCTATGTGATTCGTTGGATGTATCCCTATCTTGAGCCACATGGTCTGATCATGAAAATTAATCACGACAGGCTTCCGGGACTTACCACTACCATGGTCCAGAATGATACGGACTTCTGGGATTGGTTCACACGGCGTCTCATCTCAAGGCGCGAATTTGACCGTGACGTCGTCGCCCGCAAATCGTTCTCCAAACTTCGCAGCGCCCTTGCCGGCCTGTATGCTAACCGTGGACTTCGGGCACAAGCCGAAACGGCATTTATGGAAGCTCGGAAGCTCTATCCACTAAGCCCGGAAGCAAACTTCAGGCTGGCAGAAGTTTACATGCGCTCAGGACAATTCGACAAAGCCAAGAAAATCATCACAGAGTTTGGTGACATGGACCCCGCCAACAGCAAGATCACAGATTTTCTGAAACAGATTGACCACGTAGGAGGTGTCAACCAGAAGATTCAAGAATTTGAAAAAGAGAGCGCTGGCGGCAAACTGACAGCAGACCGTGCACTCCAATTGGCTGAACTTTATCGGCAGGCAGGGCGGAGAGGCCAGTTTGACAACATCCTCGGCTCTATGCTGTCAAACAAAGCGCTTCCTCCATTTATCCATTTCAAAGTTGCGCAGGCCTATGATCGCAATAAGCAGTACGACAAAATGGATAAGGCGTTGACGCTATGCCTTACACGGATGCCACCAGATGCGCCTGCTCAACCCTTTCTTGATATTGCCAAACTCTACTCCAAAAGTAAGAACGTTGGCGGTATGCGATCTGCCATGAAGGCTTATCTGAAACGCGTCCCCAATGACTGGCGGGCATGGTTGGATCTCGCCTTATTGGAAACCCAACTTGGAGATGCGAACCAGGCAGCCGCATCACTCGGTGCAGCCATCCGGTACGGTGGATCTGAAGCACAGCAGTCCATTCAGAACAACCCTATGCTTAAACAAATTCAACAGAAGCGTGCTACCCAGACCAAGAATCTCATAGGCTTGGGGCTGTAGTCTGAAAATTTCCCTCGTTACACTCGTTCGTTTCGAACGTCCAACATCGACCGAAGAGAAAATTTCACACTTCGATGTTCGATGTTGAGTGTTTGATGTTCATTCCAAAGCTTCGCCCTGTATAATCCGGTGGAGGAACGACACCGGGGGGGGGCTGTTGGCGGCGGAATGATGCAATGAAGGGAAGCACGAATTCCGAGTGAAACCCAGCCGAATCCTCAAAGAATGCCGGCGACGGCCCGCTATCGCCAGAGAAACTCATACGACAACACACTCAGGGCATAGAGTGCTGCCGTTTCTGCTCGAAGGGTCAACTCACCAAAACTGATAGGGATGGCTCCAACCTCAAGTGCTGACTTAATTTCCGTTGGCGTCAAATCCCCTTCGGGACCAATAATAACAGCAACCGAACGTGGGGACTGTGCTCGCACAGCTGCTACAGCTACACGCAGCGGCTGCACACCTTCCGCGAGAGAGCCCAACAACACAACATCATACTCTGAGGCTTGCATCAGCATATCGGAAAACGATTGAACGGCGTCAATCTGCGGCAACCACGGTGTGCCGCATTGCTTCGATGCACTTTTTGCAACGCGCGCCCAGCGCTCCCTACGTTTAATGGCCTGAGCAGCATCAAGTCGAACAATTACCCGCTCTGTCAGCACCGGTACAATCCGAGCAACACCAAGTTCCGTGGCCTTCTCGACAATTAGATCCATGCGAGAGCCTTTCGGAATCGCCTGAACCAGAACAAGGTCAAAGGGGCGCTCTGCCGCATGCATGGCGTCCTGAACATCCAAAACAAGCGGACAACCCGATTCACACCGAACGTTTGCGTGTGCTTCAAGGCCGGCACCATTAAATACCGTTACTACATCGCCATTCACTACACGTAGGACATGACGCAGGTGATGCGCTTCATCGGAGGATGGCTTAATCCTCTGTTCGTCCCAACGCTCGGGTTCAATAAAGCAGCGATGCATGCCTAGATATCCGTCACGGGGTGTTCATAGATTTCTTGCGTTCAAGAAAGGCCACAGCTTGTTCTTGGAAGTGCGTTGCCGACGGGTAGTTCTTGTCGTTGACATTCTCTTTGAAGTCGGCGAGTGCCTTCTTCTGTTTACCGCTCAGTTTAACGGGAATCTCAGTGACAACCTGAACGTGAAGGTCGCCGCGCCCATGCCCCTCAACACTGGGCATGCCCTTGCTGCGCAGCCGGAAAACCTTTCCGGTTTCGGTACCCGGAGCAACCTTGAGTTTGGCAAAACCATCAATTGTCGGAACATCTATATTGCCGCCCAACGCCAACACGTCAAACGGAACGGGCATTTCAAGAAACAAATCGTCTTCGCGACGGCGAAACAATGCATGAGGTTGAACCCGAATCACTACATAAAGGTCACCTGCCGGACCGCCACGAACCCCACCCTCGCCTTTTCCAGAAAGGCGAAGTCGAGACCCTGTCTCAACGCCACGGGGAATTTTCAATGTGATACGCTTACGCGTTTTGACGCGACCGGTACCCCCACACTTGGTACATGGGTTCGTTACTATTGTTCCTTGACCGCCGCACACGGGACACGTTTGCCGAACTTGAAAGAATCCCCCGCCTGAAATGACGCTCCCCTTACCCCCGCACTGCCGACAGGTCTCACGCTTGCTTCCGGGTGCAACGCCTGAACCGGAACACGGATCACATTGCACAGAGATGGGCAGCGTGATTTCACGTTCAGAACCGTAGGCGGCCTCTTCAAAATCAATTTCGATATCAAAGCGCAAGTCCGCACCGGTCTGGGGACCATCGGGTCTCCCTCCACGTCGGCGACCGCCGCCGCCACCACCAAAGATGTCGTCAAACATTCCGCCACCACCGCCACCACCGCCAAAAATGCTGCCTAAGACATCTTGCAAATCGGCACCATGCGTAAAGTCGCGGCCAAAATCAAACCCACCGGGGCCAAATTGCGATTTGAGACCATCGTGCCCATACTGATCGTACTGCTGGCGTTTTTTGGTATCGCTCAGAATCTCATAGGCTTCTGACACTTCTTTAAATTTTTCCTCAGCCGCGGCATCTCCCGCATTGCGGTCGGGATGATATTTCATCGCCAACTTGCGGTATGCCTTCTTTACTTCATCCGGTGATGCCGAGCGACTGACGCCAAGCAGCTCATAGTAATCTTGTTTTGTTGCCACTCAAATACTCCAACTGGTTTGCGATACATGTCTTCTAGTGGATTCTGTCACTCTGCTTCGGCCGCGCCACTTGACACGACAACTTGAGAGGCTCGCAAGAGTTTCTCTCCAAGCTTGTATCCGCCGCGTGCCTGAGACACGATCTGATTCTCTCCCACCGCCTCATCGGGCATATGCAAAATCGCTTCGTGTAAATTGGGATCAAACTCTTGTCCCTCAGTCTCAATGCGAGATAGCCCAAATTTTCCAAGAACATTGATTAGTTGATCTGTCACAAGCCGAAAGCCCTCTACCACTGGATTGTTTACATGCTCCTCTCCAACAGAATTCAGGGCAAGCTCAAGATGATCAAGCACCGGCAAAAGCTCTTCCATGATGTCTTCGTTGGCTCGGCGATAGAGGCCATCTTTTTCACGTAAGACACGTTTTCTATAATTATCAAAATCCGCCTGCAAACGAAGATAGCGATCGTCTACGGGTGGCAAAGTATCTTCCTGCTTCTCAGCCGGCTCAGCAGCTTTTTCTTTAGGGGTGCGCGAAGCGGATTTCTTTTTATGGGATTTTTCCGAGTTTTGTTTCCCCATTTCTTTGCTGGCCTTTTTATCTTTCGTCGTTGTCATTTCTGACCTTCTCTCCTCAACATCCTCTATCATGGCGGATTTTTCATTCGGGAGTTGCTCCCAAATTCCGCAAAAGCGACCCGTTTCATACCATTATTCGACCCTATATCACCAATAAAAACAGAGGATCTTTTAGATCGGCCAATAGGCGCCCTCGGCCCGCGCATTGGCCAGAGTTTTGCAAGCGGCTCTGAAGATCAGACCCCAAAACACGAAGTCAGCTCGAATGGACTAATCTTCGAGCTGCTTAAGATCCTGATCCAGATAGGAAATAACATCACGAAAACGCACCCTGTTCTCCGGAGCAATTTCGACCAGATTCTGATGGGCTTCCAACATGGTCTCCAGCGAGTCGCGTTCGGCTTCATCCGTGGACGAAATATCCTCTAGATCCAGCAGCTTAACCAAACAGCCACTCAACGCGTTGGGGAGCTTTCCGGTTTCATAACACTCCACCAAACGATCCAGTCCAAGCGTCCTCAGCATTGACGCCGTCTTTGGCGTCAGGTTCATCACTACCACTCGCCCTTTGGACTGTTCTCGCTGAATACGCAGAGCTAACCCCGCAAGAACCCCCATGAACGTGCTGTCCATGGCTAGGCAGCTTTCCATATCAAAGATAATTTGTGTACAGCCCTTTTCGATAACAGAAGCCCCGAAGCGCTTTAACGATGGGCCCGCCTTAAACGAACCGCGTCCACTTACCTTGACCAAGGCACAGTTCTTGCGAACAGCAACCAATAGCTCATCTTTAGGTCTCGCTACGTTTTTCATGAACTTGTGGTGCTCCAGAACAAAACTTATCGTCGGAAATGCAACGTACCACTCCCAACACAGGAGTCAAGACCGAGCACATTTGACCTTTTCCTTTAGCGTGCTTAGGGATACCGTAGCAGCCATGAAGGTTTGTATTGATATTCAGTCAGCCGTGACGCAACGCGCAGGAGTGGGCCGCTACACTCGCGAGCTCGTACAGCACCTTGGGTCAGCCGCTCCAGATGACCAGTTTCTGTTGTCCTACTTCGACTTCAAAGGGGATGCAAACCCCATCACAATCCCTAATGCAGAACAACACGTCGTTCGCTGGTGCCCCGGTCGAATGGCTCAACTCGCCTGGAGAAAGCTACACTGGCCGCCATACGATAGCTTTGTTGGAAATGCCGATCTATACCATTTCCCCAATTTCATCATCCCGCCCATACACAAGAACAAGAAGGCGGTTGTTACCATCCACGACATGTCCTACGTCCCCTACCCCCATTTTGCAGAAGAGCGAAACGTCAACTATCTCCGAACCCATATGCGCAGAACGGTCGATCGGGCCGATGCTATCATCACTGTTTCCGAATTCAGTGCCCAAGAAATTTGCAACTATCTCAATGTTGACAAAGGTCGTATCTTTGCCGTGCACCACGGAATTTCAGACGCCTTTGCACGCCCGAATGCCGAAACCACGGCACGCACTCTCGCCGACTGCAAATTGGAACGCCCCTACCTCCTAACCGTTGGAACCGTTGAGCCTCGCAAAAACCTTCACCTCCTTATAGATATTTATGAACAGCTAACCGATTTTGACGGCGACCTTGTAATTGCCGGCGGATTGGGATGGAGAGTCGAATCCATTCTGGAACACATTCGCAAGTCACCCCGTGCCAAGTCTATCCGTCTCTTGGGCTATACCGATGACAGCAGCCTGCCCGGACTCTATGCCGGAGCAAGTGCATTTTTGCTGACCTCACATTATGAGGGATTTGGATTTCCCCCTGTAGAAGCCATGGCCTGTGGAACCCCGGTTGTTTCCAGTACAGGCGGCTCACTTGCCGAAGTACTCGGTGATGGTGCTGTACTTGTGGACAGCCATTCGGCAGAGGCGTGGGCAGAGCACATTCGTCGCGTACTCGGAGATAGTGCTTTTCGCAAACATCTGATTGACCGGGGACGCGCAAAAGCGGCCTCTTATACGTGGGCAAAGGCGGCAACGGAAACCATGGCTGTCTATCGGCAGGTTATGCAATGAAAATAGCCATAGACGCCAGGTGGATTTTTCCGGAGATATCGGGTATTGGAAACTATACGCGACAGTTGCTTCACGAGTACGGTCAATCGGATCTACCACATTCCCTGCTCTTACTCTTCAATAATGAAGCGCTGTTGAATCGAACCCTGGAACAGACCGAACTTCGCGCCACAAAGCATGTTGAAGCCGTCTGTCTGCCGTGGAGTGTGTTCTCACCAAAAAGTCAATTGTTCTTGCCCGGATACCTAAAGCGGAAACGCATTGATTGCTTTCATTCACCTAACTACATGATCCCATTTCTAGCCTTTCCTCGCTCCCACTCAGGAAACATCAAATGCGTGGCAACCATTCACGATGTCATCCCTATGCTATTTCCCTATCATGCCCCCAAATCAAAAAAAAGCCGCCTCTTTCCACTCTTTCACGCCCTAATGAACGAAGTCGGTCAACGCACAGATGCCATTATCACCGTCAGCGATGCGTCACGCCGCGACATCCTTTCGCAGCTTCACATCCCATCGCAACACGCCAACAAAGTTCACACAATCTACAACGGCGTTTCCAATCACTTTTGCCCGTCAACGAAAACACCGCAACCCAAAAAGGCTGACGCCCCACAAACGCTGCTCTATGTGGGGCGAGCTGATCCTTACAAAAACGTTGATGCCCTCATTCACGCGCTTAACATTATCCGGATAACAACGGATCTCAATGTGCGACTGCAAATTGCGGGTGCCCCCGACCCACGCTACCCGCAGGCAACTGCGCTAGCAGACACACTGGGGCTCTCGAATGTCGTGACATGGACCGGCTACCTGACAGATGAGGCTCTCGTAGACACGTACCGCAACGCCGACGTTCTGGTACATCCTTCGCGTTACGAAGGGTTTGGACTGCAGATTATTGAGGCCATGTCCTGTGGAACCCCGGTTGTTTGTAGCACTGGCGGATCGCTGCCTGAAGTCGCGGGAGATGCTGCAATCCAGGTTGATCCCGATGATATCAACGGTTTTGCTCAGGCTATTATTCGTGTACTAACGCAGCCCAAGGTGGCCTCCGCAATGCGCAAGAAAGGATTTGCACAGGCCGCACACTTCACATGGAAGACCGCCGCACGCCAAACCCTAAACGTATATGAAACCGTTGGGACAAGCGGAACGGATTGCGAACGATGACAGAAAACACAATGACAGCCCCAGAACCCAACGGAGGTGGGCAAGCCCAGAACCCAGAACTCCCACCCCCATTCCCGAAAAACTGGCCCTCTACCTCCGCAGCGCTTTGCCACGACTGGCTCACCGGAATGCGGGGCGGCGAGCGCGTCCTTGAAATTCTATGCGAAGGATTCCCAAAAGCCCATATCTACACACTGCTGGCCAACTCCAGCGCCATGTCAGACATTATTCGACAACATCCAATCGAGACCTCGTGGATACAACGCATCCCTGGTATCGCAGACCATTACCGCTCGTTTCTCCCACTATTCCCCTCCGCAATCAAGAGTCTACAGCCCTCCGATGTCGACATCATGGTGAGCACTAGCTCCTGCGTCGCTAAGAGCATCCGCACCGCCCCACACACCCGACACCTGTGCTACTGCTTTACCCCAATGCGTTACGCATGGACATTCTATGATGAATACTTCGGAACCAATCCGGCCAAAGCCCTAGTCGCAAAACCGCTCTTGGCAGCACTGCGCCATTGGGACCGCGAAACCGCTTCGCGCGTGGATCGCTTTGTGGCCATCAGCAAACACATCCAGAAACGAATTAAAGATTTCTATGGGCGCGACTCAGACGTGGTTTACCCACCTGTTGACACCGAACGCTGCACCCCAGCGACCACGCCTGGAACAGGGACCTTCGATTTGATCGTATCTGCCATGGTGCCCTACAAACGCGTGGATCTCGCCGTGGATGCCTATACACGACTGGGGTATCCCCTCAAAGTCGTCGGCGTGGGAAGCGCGCTCGCTGAAATTCAAGCCGTTGCTGGAGATAACGTAGAGTTTCTCGGGTGGCAAACTGATGCCACCATTCTTGAGCTTTACCGAAATTGCCGGCAACTCGTATTCCCCGGTGAAGAAGACTTCGGCATTGTGCCGCTCGAGGCTCAAGCCTGTGGAAAGCCCGTTGTGGCCTATGGCTGTGGGGGTGCTTTGGAAACCGTGCGCGATGGCCTCACGGGGGTCTTCTTTAGCGAGCAAACTGAGGAAAGCCTCATCGACGCTATCGAGAGAGGCGCCGCGCAAGACTGGGACCCACAGGCGATCCGAAAACACGCAGAACAATTTGACGTGTCCAATTTCGTGAGTGGTCTTGCCGATAGCATGCAGCGCTGTCTTGCCTGAAAATTGACCGTTTGATTTGGATATATCTATTCTTAAGTATGTGCGCACCTCCGGGGTGCACAGAATGGGTGCCCAACTCATCTTGGCGTACATAAAATGCACACCAAACATACATTTCACGCCAATCCGAAAGCACCCGCCACCTCAGAAAGCCCTTATCTAATCAGCACTCGTTCGCAAATTACGATTGGCACGGCATCTGCATAGCTTCAGATAGGAAACGGTTAAGCTTATGCGCCCCCGGTGGGCGCGCTCCACCGGAACGAGAGATTGAAAATCGAAGGAATTCGGCTTAACAATTACAGGCATAGGTGTCAAATCATTGATCGCAAGGGAGCAATATACATGCAAAAGCTATTTTCCATAGCACTCATTCTCACCATCGTTGCTGTACTTGAAGCGGCACACCCGGCACATACGAACACATCCGAGATAGCTTCGCCACCAACCCGCAACGAGACCGTGGTCCTACTTCATGGTTTGGCCCGAACCGAGCGCGCAATGCAAAAAATGGCAAAAACGTTGCGGGCGGATGGCTACCGTGTGATCAATCACAACTACCCTTCCACAACAGCCCCCATCGCCGAGCTGACCACAACGGTGTTTGACGCCATTAATCCGCAGATTGAAAAGGCCGAGACCGTCCATTTTGTGACACACTCCATGGGTGGCATCATTCTGCGCCAATATCTCGAAACGCATGACATCCCAAACCTTGGAAGAACCGTTATGCTGGCGCCTCCCAGTCGCGGAAGCGAAGTGCCCGACAAACTGGGAGGCATCTTTCTCTATAAATGGATCAATGGTCCCGCCGGCAATCAACTCGGTACCGACAACAAGAGCATCCCTCTCCAGCTGCATGAACCCAATTTTGAGTTGGGCATCATTGCAGGCGACCGCTCTGTAAACCCAATTCTCTCGTTGCTGATTCCTGGCCCGGACGATGGAAAGGTTGCATTATCGCGCGTCAAGTCATCAACCATGACGGACTACACTCAGATCCATGCCACACACACTTTCATCCCACAAAACGCAAAAGCGATTGCACAAACCAAATACTTTCTGGCGCACGGGACGTTCCAAAATCAAGAGGTGTCTTATGATTAATCTATTTTTCAGCCTTTTCTCAAACTCAGTCTTTCCCCTATAGACAACCCCCTCTCAATAAGAGTAAGCTTTCACAACTAGCGGGTACGAAGTGTGTCCTGATGCACTTTTTTTGCAAATCCCATAGACAAAACAGAAACATGAGATAATTCGAACAAAGCGTTCCAAGCGATTTTTCACCGCTCAAGTGTTGCAAAAAAGTGTGAACGCGGAATAGAGGTGTGATGAATAAGCTCTGCATTTTTGTTGGGATGACGGTCTTAGGCTGGGTTGGCTGGTGGGTCGGAGCAAAGGTGGGATCCATGACGGCCTTCAGTCTGAGCGGCATTGGCAGCATTCTGGGTGTCTATGTGGGCTGGCGTATCAATCGGGATTATCTCGGTTGACGGTTGCCCGAAAAATTGCACACCGCGGCCCGTTAGCGTGGGCGTTCTGAAACAAACAACAAACAAGTAGTCCACTATGAGAATTGCACGATCACTTATTACCATGACATACGTGACATTCATGGTGATTTACATGAGCGGCTGCGCAATGATGCCTGGGGGCATTGCTGCGTCTACAACGTCTACTTGAAGAGAATGACGAATCACGAGCCTCCCCCAAGAGCCCTCTGGAGAAAGGAAATCTAGAATGACAGAAACACTGCAGGTTTCGTGTATCCAGATGCACTGGGCTAAATCACTGGAGTTCAACCTGCAAAGAACACTGCACTACATCAAGTCTGCGGCTGACTCAGGAAGTCGTATCGTACTGTTTCCCGAGGCGAACTTGACAAGCTACTACTTTCCACTCGTTGTGGAGCTTGACCAGAAGAAAGTTCAAGACGCCCTTGCTCAAACCTGTTCGGCTGCTGCCGAACATGACATTTGGGTAATTGCTGGTACGATTCAGAAGACGGACGACCGCTTCTTGAATGTCGCCCACGTCATTGACCGAAATGGTCATATCGTACATGAGTACGCCAAGGTAAATATGGCAGGAAAGGACGAACTAAAATACTGTCGCGGCGGCGACAAGCTCTCTCTCTTCGAGATTGAAGGCGTGCTTTGCACGCTCGTGATTTGTCGTGACGGACGACATCCCGAACTCTATCGCATTCCCGCAATGGCGGGAGCACAGATTCTATTCCAGCCATCCTGCAGTTCAGATGAGATCGAGGCTGTCTGCTGGAAACGTACTTCCGGCCGTGCCCAGCAGCCTGTTGGACCAAACTCAAAAATATTCCACTGTGTTGCTAACACAATTGGCGAATCGCCTGATGGCAAGCAAACCTCCAGCGGCGCATCCTTTATGCGCGAACCAAACGGTATCCCCTTGGCAGAAGCGGGCTTCTATCAGGAAGAAATGATAACGTCAGTTTTGGATCTTTCCCGCGCTGACCGTTCCTACATACTTGACAGCATGAAGAATCCCCCTTTCTTGGCCAAGCACTGGCAGAATATGATCGAGGACATGAAGGCAAAAAAAGACCAAAAACCTGAATAGCAGAGATTTCCGCGTCTAAACCCGCACCCCTTTTCCCTTTACTCCCCCTGTCCTTTCTTCTAGGTTGACGCAGATTTTATGAAGTTGAATTCTAACCACGATAAGGAGTAATTATGTCTGCAATCATTGATATTTGTGCAAGAGAAATCATCGACTCCCGCGGCAACCCAACAGTTGAAGCGGATGTCTACCTCGAAAGCGGCGTTATGGGTCGCGCAGCCGTGCCATCTGGCGCATCCACAGGCGAGAACGAGGCTGTCGAACTCCGAGATGGCGACAAGAGCCGCTATCTTGGTAGAGGCGTCCAGAAGGCCGTCTCAAACATCAACGATGTGATCGCCCCCGAACTTCTCGGGTATGATGCTCTGGATCAGGTCGGCATTGACAAGACCATGATCGCGCTCGACGGCACTAAGAACAAGAGCAAGCTTGGCGCCAACGCCATTCTTGCCGTATCCCTTGCATCCGCTCGTGCTGCAGCCGACTACGTTGGAATGCCACTCTTCCGTTATATTGGCGGCACCAACTCAAAGATCCTGCCCGTACCCATGATGAACATCATCAACGGCGGATCGCACTCTGACGCCCCCATCGCATTTCAGGAATTCATGATCCGCCCCGTCGGAGCCCCAACATTCCGCGAAGCCATCCGCACCGGCGCCGAAGTGTTCCACAGCCTCAAAAAGGTGCTCCATGACCGAGGTCTTAGCACCGCAGTTGGCGATGAGGGTGGATTTGCTCCCAAGCTGGAAGGCACAGAAGATGCGCTCGAAAGCATTATCAAGGCCATCGAAATGGCCGGATACAAGCCGGGCGAAGATGTCACCATCGCTTTGGATTGTGCCGCTAGCGAATTCTATGCCGATGGGGTCTATGACTACACGAAGTTCGAAGGCGCCAAGGGCGCCAAGCGTTCCCGCGAAGAACAGGTCGAGTATCTGGCCGAGCTCATCAGCAAGTACCCGATTGATTCCATTGAAGATGGCTGCGACGAGGGCGACTGGGAAGGCTGGGCGATGCAGACCGCGAAGATTGGCGACAAGATCCAACTCGTGGGCGATGACCTCTTTGTCACCAACGTCGAATACCTCGCGCGCGGTATCGAAGAGAAGTCTGCCAACTCGATCCTGATCAAGGTTAACCAAATTGGCACCCTGACCGAAACACTCGACGCCATTGAAATGGCTCACAAAGCCAGTTTCACCGCCGTCATCAGTCACCGCTCGGGCGAAACCGAAGACAATACGATTGCCGACATCGCGGTCGCCGTTAATGCCGGACAGATCAAAACGGGATCCATGTCACGCACCGACCGAATCTGCAAATACAACCAGCTCCTTCGTATCGAAGAAATGCTGGGTGCAGATGCAATCTATGGTGGCTAAGTTCCCTCTGGTCTTTTGACCGAAAGTTCGCTAGCGTTAATGACCGAAAGGTGCGGGACACGTCTCTCGCCTTTTGGTCTTTCTTTTTGGTGGAGCCCTGAACTCGGAGTAGTGGATTCTGATGAGCACATGGCGAATGATTTATCGCTTCTCGTGGGCCCTGCTGGCCGTTCTGGTAGCAATTGGCCTGCTCTGCGTCTTTACCCCAAAGTGCCACACACTGTCTTGTCTGCAAAGGACGCGAGCAGAACTTGATGCCAAAAACAGTGCAAAGGCTGAAGAAATTACAGATCTAAAGATTCGACAGGAACGATTTTCAAGTGAACCGGCCTTTGTAGAACGCACCGCCCGAGAAGCGGGCATGGTGACTAAAGATGAGGTCGTTTATAAGTTCACAGATGCAAATGGAAAGATCCCGGAAGCCCGTTAATAGAGGAACCTCAGAATGTCTCACCTCCTAGTCACTCGCACAGCAACAGCCTTTCTGCTTTCGGTTTTCCTTCTTTCTACCGGTTGCATCAAGATGGAGCATGATCTGCGCATTCTGGAGGATGGAACGGCAACCTACCGCCTCAAATACTCAATTTCCGAGCAGGCTATCACACAGCTCAGGGCCATGGAAAAGCTGAAAGCCGATCTGGCAAAAGCCAACGGCGAACCGCCTCCCGGAATCGAAATGGACCCGCTATTCCACCTCTTTCTTGATCCCAACGAAGGCGCACTGCGCGAAGCCATCAAGCAATACGAAAACGACGGCATCAAATTAAAATCGCTTGAGATCGAATCACGCTCGGCCTGGCGCAATGTGGATATCCGTATAGAGGTAGATGACCTCGAAAAGGTCTCCAAAACAGAGTTCTTCAAAACACACGGTTTCAACCTGACTCAGGACGCCGAGAGCCGCTACGTGCTCTCGCGCGACCCACACATCAACATCCCCGGGCAAGTGGCAAAGGTGCCTTCGGACGAAGAGCTGAAACAAATGATTCCGCTCGTCGCTGGCTTTAACGTAACCGTAAAGATCACAACCCCTGGACGTATTCTGGCGACCACAGCATTTCGAACCACACTGCATACCGCCTCTTGGACCTTTAACTTCGACAATGAACCCAGCGCCATTCAAGCCGTGCAACGTCAACCCTTCCGGATCGTCTTCGAGTCTAAGAAGACTCCACTTCCCGAAATGCACTACCGTGGATCCAAGATCACACAGTAGTATCCGAAGATCGGCATACCTTGAAGACACGCTCATTTTGAGCGGTCCACCCCCCTTAAGTCAGAAATCAGAGGTCGGTTGTAGCCCCAGATTGTATCTGGGCTTCCGGGGCGAGGCGCCCCAGCTCCATTATTGCAAAACAGGTCATTTAGAAATGATGGAGGTGGCCCGCTCTCGGGCCGCAAGTTTCCGGGCTCTCAGCCCGTCCCGCTTAACGGGCGGGAATAGGTCATGCAATGACGCACTACACCAGCCCTCTCTCTCTCCTCATACCTCCGTCTCCCGGAGCCCCAGCCGCGCGCCATCCCACCATGCCAGCTTAGCTGCTGCCAAAGCTGAACCTCGGTGGGAGATTCTGTGCTTTGCGGCGGAATCAAGTTCGGAAAAGGTCTGCTCGGAACCATCAGGAACAAACACGGGATCATAGCCAAAACCGTGATCGCCGCGTGGGCGCAATACAATGCGACCTTCGCAGCGACCATCGACCGTTTCAGAAGCGCCGTCTGGCGTTGCCAGCGCCATGGCGCAACGAAAGCGGGCGGTTCGATTCTGAACCCCATCGAGGTCGACGAGAAGCTTGCGAATGTTGGCCTTATCGTCAGAAGGTTCTCCCGCATAGCGCGCGGAGTAGACCCCCGGCGCCTTATCCAGAGCATCAACTTCAAGACCAGAGTCATCCGCCAGCGTAAGCATTCCACTCGCTGCGGAAAGCTCAACGGCTTTCTTCGTTGCGTTTGCTTCAAACGTGTCGCCATCTTCAACAACATCGGGAAGTCCCGGTATTGCGTCGGCCCCCACAATATCAACACCGGGAAAGTCTAGAATCTCCCGAATTTCTTCAAGCTTGTGTGCGTTTCGCGTGGCAATGAGTAGTTGCATGTCGCCTCCCCGCTGTTCATATAAATAGTTCATGCTCAATTGTGGTATAGAACATCTACAGAATCCAGTTTGATTATGTTGACAGCCCGCAGGGAGTTGAATATAGTTTCGCTTATGAAATACAAAGCAACTCCTCTGTCGTGCAAGCAGACCTCAAGTATATTGTGTATTAGCGAGCAGCGCGTAAGGCGGTTATGTGCAAATAACATCATTCTCTCTGAAAAAGTTGGATCATCTTGGATCATTGACGGAGAGAGTGTTTCTAACTACGGAATTAGAAGTGGTCATATTGTTGCAGAGGATCATGCTGCTTACCATGTCACACAAAACAAACATATTGCACTCAGCTTCTTTTCTGGTGCTATGGGATTAGATCTCGGTCTGGAAGCGGCTGGATTTAACGTTCGGCTAGCCTGTGAAGTTGATAAATTCTGTAGACAGACAATTGCTATCAATCGACCAAATACGGCTCTTCTTGGAGATATCAGTTTATACAGCAAAGATGACATTCTTGATGCTGCTGGTTTAACAGACAGAGACGATATTGACTTAATTATCGGCGGACCACCATGCCAAGCATTTAGCACAGCAGGAAAGCGGCAAGGTTTGAACGATGATCGGGGCAATGTTTTCCTGAAATACCTAGATCTCGCAATTTCTCTGAACCCTAAATTCATAGTAATAGAGAACGTTAGAGGACTTCTATCTTGTCCCATGCAACATCGGCCTCATGATAAAAGGGGTGATGGGAATCCTCCATTGCTCTTGGATGAACAAAAAGGAGGCGCATTAAACTTTATTCTAGAGCAACTTAGATCTTCGGGATACCACTATTCATTCAATCTCTATAATGCAGCTAACTTTGGAAGCCCGCAGGTTCGAGAACGTGTTGTCATTATTTGTTCACGCGATCACGTTGATATTCCGTTTCTTACCCCGACCCACTCTCAAAGTGGTGACTTTTCATTACCAAAGTGGAAGACATTCCAGGATGCTGTCCGCGAAATAAAAAACCACCACCACATAGACTTCCCAGAGAGTCGTTTGAAATACTACAGAATGCTAAAATCTGGACAGAATTGGAAAAACCTTCCTTCTGAAGTTCAGAAAGAAGCTATGGGGAAGTCCTATTATTGCGGGGGAGGTAAAACTGGATTTTTCCGCAGACTGGCCTGGGATAAACCAGCGCCAACTTTAGTAACTCACCCGGCAATGCCTGCCACAGATCTTTCACATCCCGAGGAAGATCGCCCGCTTTCCGTGGAAGAATACAAACGTATTCAAGAATTTCCTGACAGTTGGGAGCTAGCCGGGCCCATTATCCAGCAGTATAAACAGGTTGGAAATGCCGTTCCGAAAAGTCTTGGTATGGCAATAGGAAATCATGTTAAGAATCTTCTTAATGGGAAGAAAATAGCCGGGGTTGTTTGCTTCCCATATTCACGGTATAAAAGAACATCACACTGTGAATGGGAGGAAGACTTCAGGAAAAACACCAGAAAAAACAATACCAAACAAGCTGAGTTACTTTTGGGTTAACCGTACCTTCTGTTGCTTTAGATATTTTTTTGCAAACCTAATGAAGTCCTTTTCGCTGAGGCCTTTGTCTTGCATCATCTCCGGAAGATTATCCCAATTGGTTTTCCCTATGCGTGAAAACGTCCTAAACCATTTCTGAATATTTGTATTATTTCTAATGGCACTGCTTGATGAATTCTCTGAATTATCTCTGTTCTTTATTTGCAATGCATTCCATCCTGATTCATTAGGCAGGATAAAGTCTACGGCCTTTACAAACTCTCCACAGCACCAGACCCAGCCATAACTCCTCATTACAGAATCAATATATCGCTCCAGAAGAGCTCCCACACAGTTCTCTGCACACATCGCATGTTGATGTTCTATTTTTATCTTCACGCTTTCAGCCTTGGAATAACCATAAGCCACCTGCATGACAATGCTCACCATTTCATCCGGAACGGTGCCTGGTTGAGCCGGAAAATCAGAACGCGTATAACCATTAATGAATTTTTTCGCTAATACAATGATTCCATCTGAGTCATCCAGAGATGGCTTGTTCTTGCCTCGCCACGAGAGACTCTCTGGGTTTTCTCTAAGGAATGAACATATCTGTCCAAATGGGTAAATCAGGTCTACTCCATTTACTTTTCCGGACGGGCAGACGGTTTTGAACGCCTGTTCAAATGCTGATTGTTTGTTGCTCATATATTTCTCTCTGAGAGTGTAAATATAGGGTTATGTATCATTTTATCTTGCGATCAGAACCGTATCACCCCCGCTTGGCCCAAGAGTCTCGTAGCGGAACAATCCGATTGAATACCGGACGGTCAGGGGTTGAGTCCTTTGTATCCACAACAAAGTATCCGGTACGCTCAAACTGAAAGCGGCTTCCGGGCTCAGCGGTTGCCAAACTGGGTTCAACGAACGCCTGCACCACGCTTAACGAATCGGGATTCAGATTATCTTTAAAGTCGCCACCTTCTGGCACAGCATCCGGGCGTTCGCAGTTGAAAAGCCGATCAAACAGACGCACCTCTACCGCTTTGGCATGCGACGCCGAAACCCAATGGATCGTTCCCTTGATGCGCCGACCATCCGGTGCATTTCCACCCCGTGTCTCGGGGTCATAGGTACAGTGGACCTCCGTCACCTCGCCTGTGGTCTCATCCTTCTTAAAGGCAGTGCATGTCACCAAGTAGCCATACCGCAGACGCACCTCCTGGCCCGGCTTTAAACGATAGAATTTCTTCGGGGCTTCTTCTTGAAAATCACCGCGCTCAATATAGAGCTCGCGGGAGAACGGAACATCGCGGGTTCCTGCGGACGCATCCGCAGGATTATTGATGCCCTCAAGCATCTCTTCCTGTCCCTCGGGATAATTAGTGATGATGAGCTTAAGCGGGTCGAGAACACCCATCACGCGATAAGCCGACTGGTTCAATTCGTCTCGGATGCAGTGCTCCAACAATGCAATATCGGTAAGACTCTCCACCTTTGTGACACCCACCCGCCGACAGAATTCGCGAATCGCCGCTGCCGTGAACCCACGACGCCGTAGCCCGGAAACCGTGGGCATACGGGGATCATCCCAGCCGCTCACAAAACCATCTCGAACCAGCTCAAGCAGTTTGCGTTTACTCATCACCGTATAGGTTAAATTCAATCGGGCAAATTCGATCTGCTGCGGATGGCAGTCCACCTCAAGCGCATCAAGAATCCAGTCATAGAGCGGGCGGTGCACTTCAAACTCAAGCGTGCAGATTGAGTGCGTTATACCCTCGATGGAATCCTCAATGCAGTGCGCAAAGTCATACATGGGATAGACGCACCAGGCATCTCCCGTTCGGTGATGATGCGCATGCTTGATGCGATAGATTGCCGGATCTCGCATGTGAAGGTTCGGAGATTCCATATCAATCTTTGCCCGAAGCACATACTGGCCATCCGCAAACTCCCCCGCCCGCATACGGCGGAACAGATCTAGACTTTCTGCTGCGGGACGATCACGCCAGGGGCTTGCCTTACCGGGGCGATTGGGAACCCCGCGATAGTCTTTAAACGCATCTGGAGAGAGCGTGCAGATGTAGGCCATATCCTTTTGGATCAGGGCTTCAGCATAGCGATACATTTTTTCAAAATAGTCGGCGGCATAGAAGAGATTTGGTCCCCAGTCAAAACCCAACCACTTCACATCCTCAATAATGGAGTCAACATACTCGACATCTTCCGCCACCGGGTTTGTGTCGTCGAACCGCAGATGGCACTCACCCTTATAGTCCTGCGCAATGCCAAAATTCAGACAGATCGACTTGGCATGCCCAATATGCAAATACCCGTTTGGCTCTGGAGGAAAGCGGGTAACTATCTCAGTGTGCTTCCCCGATTTGAGATCTTCGTCAACCTTATCACGAATGAAGTTCGTGACTCCTGTCTCTTCTGTCGCCATAACAAACTCCTGCCTAAAGGCTCCGTCGATAACGGAAATCGTAATCTTTCGTCAATTTTTTCAACGCTTTGCCACTCAGCTTCACATCCACCTGCTCAAGCAACTCAATCGCATACTGTACGCGGCGCAAACTCATATCACGCCCAAGCACAGCCATCGTATCGAATAGTGGCAAGGAAACCGGACTCCCGGAAATGGCTACAAAGAATAGCGAAAGCAGCTTCTTGAACTTAATGTCTTCCTTCTCGCCTATTTTCGAAAACATGCTCTGGATGCTCTCAGCATCCCACGTGGTCATGCGCTCAATCTCCCACTGCGCAATACGGAGAAGAACAGGAGCGCGTTCGGGGGCATCAACCCCCTTCAGTAAAAGCTCGGAGTCATAAATCAACCGATCCGCATACACAAAGGAGGTCATGGGCACAAAATCAGAAAGTTGATTCAATCGTGGTTGCGCCAATGGCAACAACTTCAACATCATCTCATCGTTTAGCATCCACGTCTTGAGGCGCTGCAACAGAGCATCGGCAGAAAGCTCGCGAATATAGCGACCATTAAATGCCTTCAGTTTCTGTATATCGAAAATCGGGCCACCCAAGCTCACGCGATCGAGATCAAAGATCTCAGCCATTTTCTCAAGCGTAAACGTCTCCTCGCCATCTGCAGGACTGTAGGCCATGAGCCCCAGGAAATTCACCAAGGCTTCGGGCAAAAAACCGGCCTGACGATAGTAGAGAATGCTCGTAGGATTCTTGCGTTTGGATAGCTTCGATTTATCGGGATTGCGCAACAAAGGCAAATGGGCAAATTCAGGGGGATCCCAACCGAATGCTTCATAAAGCAATATATGCTTGGGCGTTGAGCTGATCCACTCTTCGCCACGAATAACATGCGTAATCGCCATCAAGTGATCATCGACAACATTGGCGAGATGATAGGTAGGGAAACCATCCGTCTTGAGAAGCACCTGATTATCAATCGTATTCCAGGGAATGCTAACAGCATCGCGTAGACGATCTTTGAACACGCACTCCCCTTCAGCGGGAACCCGCAACCGGATCACATAGGGTTCGCCCGCATCAATGCGAGCCTGAGCCTCCGTCGGAGACAAGCTGGCGCAGTGTCCATCATACCCCAACCGATCCGCCTTATCAGCCTCCTGCTGCTGACGCAAAGCGGTCAAGCGTTCGGCTGTGCAGAAACAGGGATATGCTTTACCAGCATCCACCAATTGACGGCAGTGATCCTGATAGAGTTGAGTACGCTCGCTTTGACGGTAAGGACCATAGTCACCGCCCGTATCAGGCCCCTCATCCCATGGGAGTCCAACCCAACTCAAGGCTTCAAGAATAGCATCTTCTGATTCCTGAGTAGATCGGACTTGATCTGTATCTTCAATGCGCAGCACAAACTGTCCGCCATGGTGCTTGGCAAAGGCGTAATTAAACAGCGCGATATAGGCCGTCCCAATATGGGGCGCGCCTGTCGGTGAGGGTGCAATGCGTGTACGAACCGTCATGATAATCTCATCTCCATTAGTAAGCGCCCATGATGTGGAAAACCCCCGACAGAATCGTAACCGTTCACGGGGTAGAATAGCAGGAGTGGGGCAGAAAACCAGCGTGGTTTCCTGAGCGTTGATGAATCGAGTGTTCAGAGTTCAGGGGTTCAGAATTCAGGAGGGAGATTCCAACAGGG
>Ga0307929_1000178_pt1 | contig 66357 bp, 70 predicted proteins | sample AceLakmetage1330_FD_203160 | JGI IMG/M metagenome (GOLD analysis project Ga0307929, IMG submission 203160) | Saline water microbial communities from Ace Lake, Antarctica - #1330 | ecosystem: Environmental > Aquatic > Non-marine Saline and Alkaline > Saline | place: Antarctica: Ace Lake... | reverse complement strand
AGAATTAAAAGGAGAGAGTTTAAGAAAAACACTGTAATTTTGTCATCCCATTACGTTCTTTGAAACCAAAACCCAAGGGGGGTCAATATGACCGATTTGGGGGGTCAGTATCACTGAAATATCCAGCTGTAAAAACTCGGCTGATTTGTAAATAATTTTCAGTAAATTTGTAAAAAAAACACAAAGAATATGATAATAGAGAGAACAAATAAAGAAGTGATTTTTAGGATATCAGCTAAAGTTAATTTGGATGATTTGCAGGACATGACTGATCTCTTTGAGTTTACGGAAATTGCAAAAAAATCACGTGCCAGCCAAACCGATGTTGACAAACTTGTAAAGCTAGTTAAAAAAGGACGTTGGGAGAAAACTAAAGCAATAATTTCTGAATGAAAATAGTCGTTGACACTAATATTGTTTTTAGTGCTATCCTAAATACCAACTCCAGGATTGCCAGGATAATCCTACAACCAAGAACCCGATTAAACTTTTATTCAACCGAACAGTTGTTAAAAGAGATACTTGAACATAAACAAAAACTTCAACGATTAACAGATTATACGGATTACGAACTTGATGAAGATGATATTGAATTTGTTGCCCTCACTGATCATTTAAAAGGGAAACTTTGGAGTGGAGACAAAGAACTACAAAACGGTTTGATCAAGAAAAAGTGGAATAAGTTCATCACCACGAATGACTTATTTCAATTAATATCGAAGAGGAGAATTGGTAAAAAATAAAACTTACACCTAACAGCAAATCCTTACCCACAGCCGGTTAGTGTTTATCTGGCAAAATGAGTAGAAAAGTAAACATACGTATCACTAAAAACCATCTTGCAAGTGAACGGTTGCGAAACATATTTGCGGAACTTTAGGTGAAGCCGCATTAATCCTGCCTCGTTTTTTTCGGGGGAATCCGGCATATTTTTGAATATGTGTTTTCATTAGAAAAGTGTGTTTTTATAAATGGCTAAAACAACAAATACCACCTCATGATCGAGACTAAAAGATTATTAATAAAACCATTAACAGCCGAGGATTTAAAGAAATATTTGGATTCACCTGTTGATCTTGCACAGGAGCTTGGATTGATTCCTTCCGAAACAGGTCTTGATGAGGAAACCAAAGAAGCCATCGTGAATAGCCTGTTGCCAAATATTGTTGATGAAACCAAAGATGCGCATTTTTATACCATGTGGCTTGTGATAGCGAAAGCTGAAAAGGCGATCGTTGGCGGGATATGTTTTCATGGTGAGCCAAACGAAAATGGAGAAGTTGAGATAGGATATGGAACCGATTATGGATATAGAAACCAGGGATTTATGACCGAAACTATTGCAGCTTTGATGCAATGGATACGAGCGAATAAAAATGTTAAATCGATAATTGCGGAAACTGATAGCTTCAATGTTTCTTCGGTTAAAGTATTGGAGAAGAATGGTTTTGAAATGATTCAAAAGAATGGTAGTTTAGTAAAAATGAGACTCTGTATTCATCCTTAATTTTTTAAATAGTATGCGCCAAAAATTAACCGTTTTCACTTTGCTTGTTGTTTTTTTTATGTCAGGATGTAAAAACGCAAGCCAGTCTAAAACCCCGGAGCTATGGGTATGGATTCATGCGGATACGCAAAAATCGGAGGCTGATTGGGCTGGAGATTTTGAAAAGCTAAGTGAGGCCGGCTTTACCGGAATATTGATGGGAGCCAACGCTGAGGTTTTGACTCGCACAATTCCTCAGGCTAAAAAACAAGGGCTAAAAGTATATGCCTGGCTTTGGGCGATGAATCGCGGCGATGCCGATACGGCCTGGCTAAGCGTAAACCAGTTGGGAAAATCGCTGGCCGAGCAGGAGGCCTACGTGGCTTATTACAAATTTATGTGCCCCGCCCTGCCCAAGGTCAGGGATTTCATCAAAACCAAAATCGATGCGCTGGCCGCAATTCCCGGCCTGGATGGCATCCACCTTGATTATATCCGCTATGTGGATGCTATTTTGCCCATCGGCCTGCAGCCCAATTACAATCTGATACAGGATCGCGTTTTCCCCGAATTCGATTACGGTTATCATCCCTACATGGTCGATCTTTTTATCGATAAAACCGGAAAATATCCCCACACCCTGCCCGATCCCGCTAACGACCCCGAGTGGTTGCAATTCAGGCTCGATGAACTGAATAAAACCGTTTGGGCTTTGCGCGATCATATTCGCAGCTATGGCCTCGAAGCTACGGCGGCTGTTTTCCCCACCCCTGCGATGGCCCGCCAAATGGTTCGTCAGCAGTGGGAGGTTTGGGATTTGGATGCTTATTTCCCCATGGTTTATCATAACTTTTACAATCAGGATGTGGCCTGGATTGAAGAAGTAATGCACGAAAACAAGGCAGCAATTCCGGCAGGACAAGAAGTAATTTGCGGTTTGTACCTACCGGCCTTAAAAAAAGTTGGTGCTTTGGATGCTGCAATAGAGGCTGCCCTGGAAGGAGGTGCCGATGGTGTGGCAATCTTCGATTTTACGGCAATGGATAGCACGATGCTGGAGGTGGTGAAGAAAATGAGTGGCGCGAGGTGAGAGGTGGGGTAGTGGAGTAGCGGCGCACGGCCGTGCGCCATTGCATTGATTGGAGATGTAGGGGTGGATTGATGGATGAAAGCCTTACAGATTTATTCCAAAAACAGATTGTTGACTGAATGAGAATAGTTACCGGCCATTGTTAATCGAAAACCTGTAAGGTTTATAATCTGATATTATAAATGAAATAATGGAGGAATCACCGTACAGACACGCAACTTGCGCGTCTCCCGCCCAGCTATCCAATCCCCCCCAGCCCAAAGCGATATAGGAGGGCAAGGATAATGAAAGCCAATAGCGGGTAGCGGAGGAGATGAATAGGTGGCGGTTCTTTTTTAAACCGGATGGACGATTGTTTGCGGGCGGTAAGCATCATGCTGATGGCTGGTACCAGTGATGTAGCCCATATTAAGGTGTCCAGAAAATACAAATCGTTGTGGTGTGGTACTTTTAATAAGACAATAAAAACATTTCCAATGATTACCGGATATAGCATCTGGGCTTTTAAGAACCAAGCCAGCTCGCTACGTTCGATAATCTTTTGATAGCAATTAAGCGAGATAATAAAACTACGGCAGGCATACACACCGAGGTACACAAGTGCCACTAGGGCCAGCAAACCAATCGGAATCCTAAAAAAGAAGGAGAGGTTCAATTCATCGAAAATTACACCGGGGCCAAAATAAAAAAATGCGCCTACCACGATGTTGCCCAAAAAATAAGTGAAGCCCAGATAAAAAACCCACAGGAACAATAGCTTGTAATGCGTGCTATAGCGGCGGTGTTTCTTGTAATACCGCTCGGCAAATAATCCGAGGAGTGCCGAAAAGCCGATCCCGAAAAAGAAAATTAAAAAGGTGAGCTCCGATGACCACATTGCCGGTGCATTTGACAAGTCCACACCAAAGTATGTAAGTGTGCCCCCCACGCCTTCGATCCGCGCCAATAATAACGAAAAAGCGTTAGTAAGAAAAATTACCGCCAGATAGGCAAGCATAAAATACGAAAGCGAGTTGATGACGATGAGCCAGAAATGCTTTTCTTTTGTTAAATTAAAACTTCTCATAAGGCAAGGTGAATTAAGCGATGATGTTTGCCAAAATATTTTTAAACCTTTTAAAAATGCAAAGTTAACAAAGCAGTCGGGAAATATGTGCAGTGATTCGCTGAATAGCTTGGGCATATAATCCAACCTCCTTGAAGGGTGGCAGCTCAATTAAAAAAGATTCATTGGATGATTATCACGGACTACGCTATCCACTCAGCGCATCGGCACCGCTTACAATCTCGAGTATTTCGTTGGTGATGGCTGCCTGGCGGGCTTTGTTGTAGGAGAGTTTGAGGCTTTTGATCAGTTCATCGGCATTATCGGTAGCCTTGTGCATGGCCGTCATGCGCGCACCGTGTTCCGAAGCCACCGAATCAAGCAGTGCCTTATAAAGCTGAATTTTTAAGGATTTGGGAATCAGCTCCCGTACGATTTCTTCTTTGGAAGGCTCGAAAATAAAATCGGGCTTCACGGTTTTTTCTTTGGCCTGCTCTTGACTTTTCGCAGGTTTTGGGGGGGCAATCGGGAGAAACTGCTCGCGGATAAGCAACTGCACAGCCGCGTTTTTAAATTGGTTGTAAACGATTTCTATCCGGTCGTATTTTTTATCCTTAAATTGCTGCATCAGGTTTTCGGCCAGAGGCAGCATTTCTTCAAAGTTTAGATTGTCGAGCAACTCATCCTTACGGTGAGCAACCGTTATTTTTTTTGATTTTAAAAAGTCAAATATTTTTTTGCCGATGGTTAGTATTTCTAAATCTCCGGCGGCATATTGCGCAGCATAGGTGCTATTGACCGCCGACAAAACAGCCTTGGCCACATTTGCATTAAAAGGACCCGACAAACCCCTGTTGGAAGCAATGGCCACAAGCAATACTTTTTTTGGGCTGCGTTCATCGGTATAAACACTTTCGGCGGTTTCGTCCATACCGGCACTTATGTTTTGCATTATCTCGGTGAGCTTGCGTGCATAAGGGCGCAGGTTGACGATGGCATTTTGTGCTCTGCGCAGCTTGGAGGCAGAAACCATTTTCATGGCACTGGTAATCTGCCGTGTCGATTTTACCGAATCAATGCGTAGTCTGACTTCCTTTAAGTTTGCCATGTTGGATTTGTACGATTTTGTTTTTTAATTCCAATTAAAATGCCGCTACTTTGTTTCTAAGACGGGCATTCCCGCTGATTGATTATTTACGTTTCTCGTATTTTGCGCCGATATCACGGGCTACTTTTTCGAGTGTCTTAGTATCCTCCTCAAGCAACTTCCCTTGTTTTAAATTTTTGAGCAGGTCGCTGTGATGGACTTCGAGAAAATGTAAAAACTCGATTTCAAAATCTTTTACGCTATTAATGGGCACCTTGCGCAACAAATTGCGGGTACCACAAAAGATGATGGCTACTTGCTGCTCTACTGGCATGGGCGAATATTGCGCCTGCTTGAGTATCTCCACATTGCGCCGTCCTTTGTCGAGCACGCTCATGGTGGCAGCATCCAGGTCGGAGCCAAACTTGGAGAAGGCTTCGAGTTCGCGAAACTGTGCCTGGTCGAGTTTGAGTGTTCCGGCCACTTTTTTCATCGATTTAATCTGGGCGTTGCCACCTACCCTCGAAACCGAAATACCCACGTTGATGGCCGGGCGAATACCGGCATTGAAGAGGTTGGACTCCAGGAAAATCTGCCCATCGGTAATCGAGATTACGTTGGTGGGGATGTATGCCGAAACATCGCCGGCCTGTGTTTCGATAATGGGCAGGGCTGTTAGCGAGCCACCACCTTTCACGATGGGTTTAAGACTTTCGGGCAGGTCGTTCATTTTGGCAGCTATCTCGTCCGATTCGATCACTTTGGCTGCACGTTCGAGCAGGCGTGAGTGGAGGTAAAAAACATCGCCAGGGTAGGCTTCACGTCCCGGTGGGCGGCGCAAGAGCAGCGATACTTCGCGGTAGGCCACGGCCTGCTTCGAGAGGTCATCGAAAACCACCAGCGCAGGACGGCCGGTGTCGCGGAAAAATTCGCCAATGGCAGCTCCGGCAAAGGGAGCGTAAAACTGCATGGCTGCCGGGTCGGAGGCCGAGGCCGAAACCACAACAGTGTATGGCAAAGCTCCGTTATCGTCGAGGGTTTTTACGATGTTGGCCACCGTCGAACCTTTTTGCCCTGAGGCCACGTAGATACAATAAACCGGCTCGCCGTTTTCGTAAAATTCTTTTTGATTAATGATGGTGTCGATGGCAATGGCCGTTTTACCGGTTTGGCGGTCGCCAATAATCAGCTCGCGCTGGCCACGTCCAATGGGTATCATCGCATCCACCGATTTGATACCGGTTTGCAGCGGCTCGTTCACCGGCTGGCGGTAAATTACGCCCGGAGCCTTGCGCTCCAGTGGCAATTCGTAGGTTTCGCCTGCTATCTCGCCCTTGCCATCGATAGGGTGTCCGAGGGTATTGATAACCCTGCCCAACATCCCCATACCCACGTTGAGCGAGGCAATTTTTCCGGTACGTTTCACTGTATCGCCTTCGTTAACATCGTGTATTTCGCCCAGCAATACCACGCCCACGTTATCCTGCTCCAGGTTGAGCACGATGCCGCGCAGATTTCCTTTTTCAAATTCTACCAGCTCACCCGATTCTACATTGGTAAGGCCATAAATACGGGCAATCCCATCCCCGATTTGCAATACGGTGCCCGTTTCTTCCAGTTGTGTTTTGGTTTTGAAACCGGCAAGTTCCTGACGTAATATTTCCGATACTTCGGCGGGTTTGATTTGTGACATATTATAGTTTTGTTTAATGCTGTATTAAAATTTGTAAAGTCTCAATGTTTTAATTTCAGGATATTAAAATCCTTTGATGTAGAGATTTTTATCGAAGGTTTTGCTTAATTTTTCCAGTTGATTGCGTATGCTGGCATCGTATTTTTTATCCTCCATTGTAAGCACAAAACCACCCACAAGCTTGGAGTCGATTTCTTCAGTCAATTCGATAGTTTTGTGTGTTTGGTCGGTGAGCATGGCGATAAGGGCAGTGCGTGATTCTTCGTCGAGTTTTGCTGCCGTGGTCAGCTTGATACTTATAATGTTGTGATAGGTTTTGTATTGTTTGATAAATGCCAGGCAGATACTATCCAGATGCACAGCGCGCTCTTTGCGGGTAACCAGTTGCAGAAATCTAAAGGTCAATTCGTTGAGTTTAGATTTAAAAACACCAGCAATAACCTTATTTTTTTTCCCGGGGGGTATTATGGGGCTATGCAAAAGCCTGCGAAACTCGGGGTTTTCCTTTATCACTTCCTGAATCAGGTCGATATCCTTTTTCACTACTTCGAGTCTTTCCATCTCGATGGCCAGATCGAAGAGTGCCTTTGCGTATCGTTGTGCTATGATGGTTACATCCATAATCAGACGCTGTCGTTTAGTTGAGCTTGGCTTTTTTTATCATTTCATCCGCATACTCTTTTTGCTTACCGGCATGATCCAGTTCGCGTTCGAGTACTTTCTCGGCAATATCGATGGAGAGCTGGGCAATCTGGTTTTTCAAATCAACCATGGCGGCCATTTTTTCATTTTTGATGGCTTCGCGGGCACTCTCCACAATGCGCATGGCTTCCTCGTTGGCTTTCAGGCGCGCATCGGCTACAAGTTTTTCTTTAATCTCACGAGCCTGTTTTAGCAGGGCATCGCGCTCTTCCTTGGCTTCGGCCAATAGTTCTTCGTTCGAAAACTTGAGGGCCTTCATTTCCTCACGTGCTTTGTCGGCTTCGTGCAGGGCATTATCGATGGAATGCTCGCGCTCTTTGAGCGATTTGAGAATCGGCTTCCAGGCATATTTGGCCAGCACCCACAGGACGATACCAAAGGCCAGGGTCATCCAAAAAATCAATCCTATTCCGGGATTTACTAATTCCATAATTATCTATTTAAAAATAAACACGTATTCAAAATCTTAAAAAAATCCCTGGTTCCGGCCAAACGCCGGAACCGGGATCATACCTTTTACAGGAAAACGATGAGCAAACAAACCACGATGGCAAAAAAGGCAACCCCTTCGATAAGTGCTGCTGCCACGATCATGTTGCTACGGATGTCGCCAACAGCTTCGGGCTGACGGGCAATCGATTCTACTGCGCCGCGACCAATCTGTCCGATACCAATACCTGCTCCAATGGCTGCTATTCCGGCTCCAATGCCGGCACCCATTTTTGCGTAGGGAGCAAGATCGGCTGCTACCTGTAATAATACTGCTAATAATTCCATAATTGTGAAGTATTAAAATTTATAATGATGTTCGTTTATTCTTTATTTATTAAATATCTAAAATCAATTACTGCTTTGCTGATTTAGTGGTGCTCTTCGGTGGCCATGCCAAAATACAGGGCCGAAAGCAGGGTAAACACATAAGCCTGGATGAAGGCCACCAGCAATTCGAGCAAGTTCATAAAAATGGTAAAGGCAATGGATACAATGGAAACACCAAAGCCGAGGCCTATACTTATTTGCCCGAAGATAAAGATAAGACTTATAAAGCCCAGCACGATGATGTGGCCTGCGGTGATGTTGGCAAAAAGACGCACCATCAACACGAAGGGCTTGGTAAATACACCGATAAGCTCGACCACAGGCATGAGCGGAATGGGCAATTTGAGCCACCATGGAACACCCGGTGTATTAACAAGGTGTATCCAGTAGGCCTTGTTGGCACTAAAGGTAGTAATGATAAAAGTGAATAATGCCAGCACCATGGTTACGGCAATATTTCCGGTAACGTTTGCTCCGCCCGGGAATATGGGAACCAGTCCCAGCAAATTATTCAAAAAGATAAAAAAGAAAAGGGTAAGCAAAAAGGGCATATACTTTTCATAATTTTTTTTGCCGATGGAGGCTTTGGCAATGTCGTCGCGGATAAAAATAATGAGCGGTTCGAGCAAGGATTGTATTCCTTTAGGAGATTCGCCTTCACGGCGGCGATATGCTTTGGCAATGGATATAAAAATCCAAACCATAAGTATGAGGCTAAGAAAAATAGACAGTACATTTTTAGTAATCGAAAAATCGAGGGGCATAGCCTGACTTTCGTCGTGAACTATCACATGATCCACCAGAAAGCGATCCTGAAGTGTGCGTACAATATGCCCTTGGTGTTCGCCTTCCTGAGCCAGGCCAAAGCCTTTGTAATCATCGTGACCGTGGTGAAACTTGCTTGACATAAAAACATGCAGGCTGCCATTGTGCCACAAAATAACGGGTAGGGGCAGGGTGAGATGAAAATCGCCGTAGGAGAGGATGTGCCAGTCGTGGGCATCGATGATGTGCTCGATGATCATATCTCCGGCTTTAAATTCTTCTTTCATGGTGGCTTCTTCCCAATCATCGGCATGTTCCTGCTTGTGCTGCGGCGAGCCACCGGTGGTAGCCAGCACCTGCATCACCAAAAACAGCACGATGGCTGCCGCCAGAAAAACATTTCTAAAAATTCCCGATTTTTTATGTGAAGCTTTCTTCATATCGTTGTTTTGCAAATCCTATAAAATATTATTCTGCCAAAACCAGCATCTTGTTATTGAGCACCTCTACCACCCCACTTTTTATGTCGAAAAGCTTTTCCTCATCATTATCCTTATCCAAGACTAGCCTTATTTGTCCACCTTTCAGAGCAGCAATCATGGGCGCATGTCGTTTCATCACTTCAAACGAGCCATCCAGGCCGGGAAACTGTGCCAGCTTTGCGGTTCCATTAAACAAAGTCTTGTCGGGAGTAATAATTTGAATATCCATAAATACGGGAATTTGTGCTTAGTTATGATCTTCAGCCAGTAGTTTTTTACCCTTTTCGATGGCTTCATCGATGGTGCCTACCATGTTGAAGGCGGCTTCGGGATATTCGTCCACTTCGCCATCCATAATCATATTAAAACCTTTGATGGTATCTTCGATAGAGACGATGGTGCCGGGAATGCCTGTAAATTGCTCGGCTACGTGGAAGGGCTGTGAAAGGAAACGCTGCACACGGCGTGCGCGGTGCACTACCTGCTTGTCTTCTTCTGAAAGTTCGTCCATACCGAGGATGGCGATAATATCCTGGAGGTCTTTGTAGCGCTGTAGGATAAACTTAACACGCTGGGCGGTATTGTAATGCTCATCGCCCACTACATCGGGCGAAAGGATACGCGAGGTAGAATCGAGGGGATCTACGGCGGGATAAATACCCAGCTCCGAGATTTTACGGTTCAAAACGGTGGTGGCATCCAGGTGGGCAAAGGTGGTTGCCGGAGCTGGGTCGGTGAGGTCATCGGCGGGAACGTAAATGGCTTGCACCGAGGTGATAGAGCCGCGTTTGGTAGAAGTGATGCGCTCTTGCATCAAACCCATTTCGGTGGCCAGGGTAGGCTGGTAGCCTACGGCTGAGGGCATACGTCCCAGCAGCGCGGAAACTTCGGAGCCGGCCTGGGTAAAGCGGAAAATATTATCGATAAAGAAAAGGATGTCGCGACCGCCACTTTGCTCATCGCCATCGCGGAAATATTCGGCAAGGGTAAGCCCTGACAAGGCCACACGGGCACGTGCTCCGGGAGGTTCGTTCATCTGCCCGAACACAAGGGTAGCCTGCGATTCGGCCAATTCCTTATAATCGACCTTGGAGAGATCCCATCCGCCTTTTTCCATATCTTCGGCAAAGGCATCACCATATCTTATAACTCCCGATTCGATCATCTCGCGCAGCAAATCGTTGCCTTCGCGCGTACGCTCGCCCACACCGGCAAAAACCGACATACCGGCATACGACTTGGCAATGTTGTTGATCAGCTCCATGATAATCACCGTTTTGCCAACGCCCGCTCCACCAAACAAACCTATCTTTCCGCCTTTGGAATAAGGCTCGATAAGGTCGATAACCTTGATGCCGGTAAAAAGCACTTCTTTATGGGTGGTCAGGTTTTCAAACTTTGGCGGCTCGCGGTGGATCGAATAGCTTTGCTTGCGCTCCACATCTTTCATCCCATCGATGGGCTTTCCAATCACATTAAAAAGCCGGCCTTTGATATCATCGCCCACAGGCATCGAAATGGGTAAGCCTGTATTTATCACTTTCATGCCCCGGCGCAAACCATCGGTTGAATCCATGGCTACCGAGCGAATGGTGTTTTCGCCAATGTCCTGCTGTGATTCAAGCACAATAACATGTCCATCGGATTTAGTAACTTCGAGTGCATCGAAAATGTTGGGCAGCGCCTGGTCTTCTTCAAATGTAACATCAACAACAGGTCCGATTACCTGAGAAATGACACCTTCACTTTTTTTGCTCATTGATAATGACTTAGAATTGTAGTTGAAAAATTCGCGCAAAGATAGAACTTCCTTTTTAGTGGCCGGGGGTGTTAACATTTTTTTTGGTAAAACTGAACACGTCATCCGATGCTGATCTGAAGTCATCCGATGAATATTTTCAACCCGCATCCCTGCTTTCCAAAACACAGGCATTTCGTTTAAGCGTATTTATCGGATGACTTTCTTCCGAGGGCAGTCATCCGATGAATATTTTCAACCCGCATCCCTGCTTTCCAAAACTAAGGCACTTCGTTCAAACGAATTTATCGGATGACTGTCTACGCGTGATGGATATCGATAATCTGACGGATATTATCAAAGATCGCATCAATAGAGCCAACACCCTTAATGGATTCAAATTTCCCCTGTGTTTTGTAGAAATCTATCAAGGGGCTGGTTTGCTTATGATAAACGGCCATGCGGTTGCGGATTACTTCTTCAGTGTCGTCTTTGCGTCCCTGCTCCTGAGCCCGTTTTAGCAGGCGCTGAATCACTTCCTCCTGGTTAACTTCGAGAGCCAGCACCAGCGTTACACAATCGGCAGTTTTGTTGAGCATTACATCCAGGTCTTTGGCCTGCTGCAAAGTGCGCGGAAAGCCATCGAAAACAAAGCCATCCACATCGTCAGCCTGGCTTAGGGCATGTTCGAGAATATTTATCAATAGTTCATCGGGAACCAATTCTCCTTTTTCGATTATTGTTTTGACTTTGATACCAAGATCTGTTTCGTTTTTTATTTCTTTTCTAAAAATATCGCCGGTAGAGATGTGGGCAAAATTGTAATTGCCGGCAATTTTTTCTGATTGGGTTCCTTTACCTGAACCGGGAGGGCCAAAAAGTACAAGATTATACATAATATTAGAATTATTAATTGGACGTAACATGAGCACACGAAAGTAAAATTATTTGTTTTAATCGGAACATTTGACAGCAGTGATTTTTGTAATTTAAAATCGTTCCACCTTAAAAAGCTCAAATATGTGTAATTTCGCCGCCAAAAATTTTTGCTGTGGCCAAACCATTTCTCATACTTGATTCGCTTTTCATTGCAGCCCTTCAGGCAGGTGATACTTCGTTTGTTGATGCTTTGCAATTTAGCCATCGCGATTCGCTTTCTGCCTTGGATACCGGGCAAGCAATTACCCAACACTTTATCAGTGTGCCAAATAATGGGCCAATAAAGTTTAATCCACAAGCAATTAACCGTGAGCATCAGGATTATTTGTTAATTCCGCTTGCCGTAGCTTTTTTATTAATTGCTATCGCTCGATTATCGGGCAGCAACATTTTTGTACACATGCGAAAGGCTTTGGCATCGCGCCCAATTTTTCGTCAGCTTCTGCGCGATGGGGTCTTGTTGCCCAAAATTGCAAAGCTTCCGCTCTTACTTGCTTATCTTATTATTTTGAGCGTTTTTATTTTTCGTCTCAATGCTGTTTTTTCATTTTTACCCTCTGGTACCCATCATAGTTTTTATCGGCAGTTTTTTGGCACGTTTGGCTTACTTGCTCTTTTCGAGTTGGGACGATATTTCGTGTCGCAATGGCTTGGCTTGGTTTTTAGAACGAGCGAGCTAACCGATGAATTCAATTCTAATACAATACTTTACAATTCGGCCACCAGCATTTTACTTCTTCCCTTGCTTGTTTTCTCGGTCTATTCACCAGTTCCGGTACTGGTTTATATGGCGGTTGGGGTTTTTGTATTTTTCTTTATTTTAAGGCTGTTCAGAGCTTTTTTAATAATTTTTGAATTAAGATCCTATTCGGGATTTCAAATATTTGTGTACATTTGCACCCTCGAAATTTTGCCTGTATTCGTATTTATCAAAATACTAACAAGCAAGTTCACAGTAGTTTAGCAGAATAAAATGTTTAATGAAATTCAGCAAAACCTTAAATAAATGGTAAAGAATATACTCATATCGCAGCCAGAGCCATCCGATCCGTCAAGAAATCCTTACAGTGAATTGGTAGAAAAATACAGCCTGAGTATCGACTTCCACAAGTTCATAAAAGTTGAGGGGATTCCGGGCAGGGAATTCCGTAAAGACAGGGTAAACATCCTCAATCATTCGGCAGTAATTTTTACCAGCCGCAATGCCGTTGATCATTTTTTTAGAATCTGCACAGAGATGCGTATTGAAGTTCCCGAGACGATGAAGTACTTTAGTATTTCCGAATCCACTTCCTACTATCTTCAGAAGTATGTGCAGTTTCGTAAAAGAAAAGTTTTTCACGGCCAGCAAAACTTTAAAGATCTGATCGACATCATTAGCAAGCACAAGGAGGAAAAATTTCTGCTTCCCTGCTCTGATATTTACAAGCAATCGTTGCCCCGGCTTTTGGAAGATAACAAGGTGAAGTTTACCAAAGCGGTAATTTATCGTACCCTGGCAAGCGACCTTTCGCACCTCAAAATCTCGGACTACGATATGATTATCTTTTTTAGCCCATCAGGGGTTAAGTCGTTGATAAAAAACTTCCCCGAATACAATCAAGGAGAAACAAAAATAGGTGTATTCGGTCCAACCACAGCAAAAGCGGTAAAGGATGCCGGACTTTCTCTCGATTTGAATGCCCCGACAAAAACAGCACCTTCGATGATGGCGGCTTTAAACCAATATCTGGAAAAGCTGTACAAGAAAAACGGGCAGGAGGTAATCTAAAACCGAGGTTTTTAACGCTCCGTTTTTTACTTAATCATCCCCGCAGGTCTTATTTTAACTCTGGCTTGTAGTGGATGGCATACAAATACAATGCAGCCCCGCCAAACTTTCGGTAAAGATGAACGACTTTGCAGCAAGGCACTGATCGATGATTTGTTTGCCCACGGGCAATCCTTTTTTGTTTATCCTTTCAAAATTATTTTTTCCCTTATCGAAGCAGTGCAGCCACCACTCAACCCATTTCCAGCCCAGGTTTTGGTTTCCGTTCCCAAACGAAGATTTAAGCTTGCGGTAGATCGCAACAAGCTGAAACGCCTCTTGCGCGAAGGCTATCGCAAAGAGAAATACCAACTTTATCGGGCTTTGACTGCTGAAAATAAGCAGATGAATCTGGCCTTTATTTATACAGGCAAGCAAATCCATGGTGCCCACGAAATCAGAAAAAAAATAAAGATGGGCATTCAGCGTTTAATCCACGATATTAACAAAACGGACACAATCGAACCATAAATAATCATTATGAATTTTAATATGATGCGTAAAATGAAAAGAACCGGATTACTAACCTTTTTGTTGGGCTTGCTATTTTTATCGCTCACCACCCTTGCCCAGGAAAAAAATAATGACTTTGAAATATCCAAAAACCTCGATATTTTTTCGGAGCTTTACAAGCAATTAGACATCAATTATGTGGATGAGGTCAGCCCCGGCGAGCTGATGAAAACAGGTATTGATGCCATGCTCGGCTCGCTGGATCCCTTTACCAACTATATCCCCGAATCGCAAATCGAAGATTATAAAATGCTTACCACCGGCCAGTATGGCGGCATCGGGTCGCTTATTCATAAAAAAGGCAGCTATGTGATAATTTCGGAACCTTACGAGGGTTTCCCGGCGCAGAAGGCCGGTTTGTTACCTGGCGACAAGATTTTGGAAGTGGACGGCAAATCGGCCAAAGATAAAAACTCGGATGAGGTAAGCACGATACTTAAAGGCGAACCAGGCACCAAATTGTCCCTGCTCATAGAGCGCGATGGGCTGGCAGAACCTTTTATTGTGGAGTTGAAACGCGAAAATATCACCATCGACAATATCCCTTATTATGGTATGCTCGATGATAATATCGGATACATCAAGCTCTCGGGTTTTACCCAAAATGCTGGCAAGGAGGTTGAAAAGGCTTTTTTGGAACTAAAAACTGAGCACGAATTGCAAGGCCTGGTTTTCGACCTGCGCGGCAATGGCGGTGGTTTGCTAAACGAAGCTGTAAATATCGTAAATATTTTTGCCGACAAAGGCGAATTGGTGGTGAGCACTAAGGGCAAGGATATTTCGCGCAACAAATCTTATTTCACCACCAACAAGCCCGAAGATACCGAAATCCCTATCGTGGTGCTTGTGGATCCGGGTTCGGCCTCGGCCAGTGAAATTGTGGCCGGTGCCATCCAAGATTTGGATCGCGGGATAATTTTGGGACAAAGAACTTACGGCAAAGGGCTGGTGCAAAATGTGTTGCCCTTGAGCTACAACTCTAAAGTAAAAGTTACCGTGGCCAAGTATTACATTCCCAGCGGGCGGTGTATTCAGGCCATCGACTATTCGCACAAAGACGATGAAGGCCTTGCCCATAAAGTTCCCGATTCGTTGATCTCCGAATTTAAGACCCAAAACGGGCGTAAGGTTTTTGATGGTGGTGGCATCGAGCCAGACCTGGTAATGGAGGTCGAGCGCTTGAGTCCAATTTCGATTGAGCTATTGATAGATTTTGTGATTTTTGATTATGCCAATTACTTTTCTCGCACCCACGATTCCATCGCACCGCCCGAAACATTTGAAATTACCGATGAAATGTATGTTGATTTTGTAAATTATGTGAATGGAATTGAGGATTTTAGCTATACCACCGCTACCGAAAAAAGCCTGGCATCCCTGCGAAAAGCTGCCCAAAAAGAAGAATACTTCGAAGATATTGATGCCATGCTGCAATCGCTCGAAGATTCGCTAATGCACAACAAGGACGAAGATTTGCAAAGCCACCGCGATGAGATTGCCGATATGCTCAGGATAGAAATCGTTTCGCGCTACTATTACCAAAAGGGCCGGGTAATCTCAAGCCTTAACGGCGACCCCGAAGTACAAAAGGCAATCGAGGTGATGGGAGATAAGGCCAACTACGGAGGGATCTTGGATGGTACCATCACCAAGGCATCTCTGAAGTAGTGTTGAAATATTGTGAAAATTGAAAGCCTTCGATTTTTCGGAATAGACACTCCATACGGCCAGTGAGCTTGCCGAACTGGTCGAACTGGACTTATTTTTTGTATTTTCGCCAACTTAGTTCAAACTGATATTTATGAAAGAAATTAATGTTAGCTGTGTATTTGAAACTTACGATTCGCTTGATGAACTCACCCCGGGCGACCGCGAATTGCTGTTGGCCGCAGATCTGGCGGCCGATGATGCTTACGCGCCATACAGCTTGTTTCAGGTAGGAAGTGCCCTGCGCTTGGGAAATGGCAAAGTACTCAAAGGCAACAATCAGGAAAATGTGGCCTATCCTTCAGGGCTTTGCGCCGAGCGGGTAGTACTGTTTTTTGCCTCGGCCAATTATCCCGATCAAGTAGTAGAGACCATAGCCGTAACTGCGAAAGCCGGCAATTTTGAAATCAACGAACCCACCACGCCTTGCGGTTCGTGCCGCCAGGTGATTGCTGAAAAAGAGCAACATCAACAGCACAATATCCGAATTATTATGAAAGGCGAGAAGGGAAAGGTTTATATTACCCAAAGTGCCTCCGGCCTTTTGCCTCTGATGTTTAAGGCAGATAAGTTGAAAAAATAAAGCGAAAATACAATGCGTTTGATTTCGACCAAAATATGCAAGACCAGCGATATTGGCATCAACAATAATCTTTTTGGAGGCCGGATGCTGGCATGGCTCGATGAATCAGCCGGAACACTGGCTGCCGAGGAAGCCTGTTCGCAAAACATGGTTACCCTTAAAATGGATCAGGTGCTCTTTAAAAAACCTGTGAAGGTAAACGACCATATTCGTATTTATGGCAAAGTGGTTAATATCGGAAAATCATCCATTGTCCTGATGCTCGAAGCCCGTCGTTTCGATTTCTCGAACCAGCTCGAAGATTCTGTTTGCTCAACCACCATGACCTTTGTGAAATTAAATAATGAAGGTGTTCCTGAAGAAATAAAACCCGAAATACGCCAGAAAATTAAAAGTCGCATTGAAAAATTAAATCGATAAATTATTATGAAAAAAAATTATTGGATACTTGTTGTGGCACTTGCCTTTATCACCATGGCCATGCGGTCGGATTTGCCAGCATACAAAATTTATAATCAGAAAGCCAAAGAAGTAAAATACAAAAAACTGATAGGCGATGCCCTGGATGCCGATGTGGTGCTTTTTGGCGAATTGCACAACAACCCGATAAGCCATTGGATGCAGTTGGAATTAACTAAGGATATTTTTGCCGAAAAGGGCGATCAACTGGTCTTGGGTGCCGAAATGTTTGAATCGGATAACCAGATGCTGCTCGATGAGTATTTGGATGGGACGATTAAGCAAAGGAATTTTGAAGCCGAAGCCAAATTGTGGGACAATTACAAAACCGATTACAAGCCCCTGATTGAATTTGCCAAGGAAAACCAAGTCAAATTTGTAGCTTCCAACGTTCCGCGAAGATATGCTTCGCTGGTTCACAGCAATGGTTTCGAAGGGCTGAATGACCTGAGTGAAGGGGCGAAAATTTTGCTGCCACCTTTGCCGGTGGCCTACGATCCCGAATTGCCCGGATACACGGCCATGATCGAAATGATGGGCGGCATGGGCTCGGATCATGCCAACGATAACCTGCCCAAAGCGCAAGCCATCAAAGATGCAACCATGGCGCATTTTATTCTACAAAACCTGGCGGCAGGCCAAACCTTCATTCATTACAACGGAGCCTATCACTCCAATAATTTTGAGGGAATATACTGGTATTTGAAGCAGCAGCGTCCCGAACTGAAAATCCTGACCATTACTACCGTTGAGCAGGAAAGTATGGATGATTTGACGGAAGAAAATACCGGGGTGGCCGATTATACTATTTGCGTGCCTGCGGATATGACCAAAACCTACTAGGCAAAAGTAAACAGCAGGTTGGCGAAAAAATTCCATAGCATTACCACAATGATGGCAAATACCTTGGAGAGGTAAAAGTTGAACTTCATCCGGCTGACGAAGATCCATAATATTAGCGTATTTACAGCCAATCCGATAACTGAAACCAGGATGAATTGCGAAAACTCAACGGCAATTTCAGGATTGGCACTTTTGAAAGTCCATACGCGGTTTAGATAATAATTGGAGGTGGCGGCAAAGCAAAACCCAATCGCGTTGGCAAGATATTTTTGGATATGGAGCTTCTCTTTGGATATCCAGGTTAGGCCAAAATCGATGATAAGCCCCGAAAAACCAACGATGCCAAATTTTATAAACTTACGAATCAGCTCCTGCTGAAAGACCTCAAACATATTCTGTTTTTTTCTGCTGCAAAGAACAGCATATTTTTTTAACCGAAATTGTTTGGCTTACTTTCATTTATTAACCGCATTACAAAAGCCGATTCAGCATATCAACTATTGGTTCCGCCTGCATTACTCCCGATTGCCTGAAAACTGCCTCGCTGTTTTTGAACACCATCAGCGTGGGCACACTCATAACCCGGTACTTTTGCGCCACCTCAGGATTTTTGTCCACATCAATTTTCAAAATCCTAACCTTATCGCCCATTATGCCGGCTACCTCTTTTAGTATGGGAGCCATCATTTTGCAGGGGCCGCACCACTCGGCCGAAAAGTCGATCAATACCGGCTTTTCCGAGTTTATCAATTCGCCGAATTTTGCCATAATTTTTTATTTAAGCATGTTTTAACTAACAAATTAAATCGCACTTTTTCAAATTCTTTTTTTTTATTGAGCGCAAAGGTACTTGTCAAAATTCCCCTTGGGTAAGATTTAAATATTTTTATAATATTGCTTCATTTTATTTAAAATGTAACTTTGTTTTTTTAGTTAAAATCATGGATGCAGACAACACTGCATTGTGATTAAATGAAAATTTAAATATTAATAAGTATGAAAAAATTTGCAGTAATACTGGCCGGCAGCGGCGTTTTTGACGGATCAGAAATCCACGAAGTTACACTCACACTTTTGGCTATACAACAAGCAGGCGGCGAATACCATTGTTTTGCCCCGGATGTCTGGCAGCATCATGTGCTCGATCACATCACGGGCAAGGAGATGGATGAAAAACGAAATGTCCTGGTCGAGTCGGCGCGGATTGCGCGGGGCAAGGTGCAAAATCTTAAGGAATTTAAGGCTGCCGATTTTGATGTGTTGATGATACCTGGCGGCTTTGGCGTGGCCAAAAATCTTTGCGACTTTGCCTTCAAAGGTTCTGATTGCAGCGTTAATCCCGATGTAGCTCATGCCATCAAAGCCATGCACCAGGCCGGAAAACCCATCGGAGCCTTGTGTATTTCACCGGTTTTGGTATCCAAAGTTTTGGGCGATGTAAAATTAACCCTGGGTCAGGACGAGGCTGCGATAAAGCATTTGGAAAAAATGGGAAGTCATCACATCAAAACCACGCATGGCGAAGTAATCATCGATGAAGGGAACAAGGTTTTTACCACGCCGTGTTATATGCTCGATGCCAACATTGTTCAGATTTGGGAGGGGGCAAGTAATATTGTGAAAGCGATTTTAACTTCCATCAAATAATCTTTATTTGTTTCTTCACTTTTGATCTTTGTTGTACGACTTTTTAAGTTCGGTTGCTTGACGGAAATCTCTAATGTTGTATGTGTGCTGGCTGGTTCTCCCCTTCAGGGGAGTTAGAGGGGTGTGTGGAGGCCTTTGTTTATTCTTTCGTAGAATGTGTCCTTTTCTTATTAATTTGGATATTGAAGTTTTCGTTGATGGCAAAATAGGTTTTTTTGTTTCCATCTTCTTCAATGGTTTCGAAGCGGGGCAAATCGGTAGCAAAATCGCTGATACGCTCCTTGCCAAGCTCGGCCATTTGGTTGAGCAGCGAGGGTTCTCCCTCGCTGTTGGTGCCCTTGCCAAAAAGTTCATTCGTCAGATTAGCCCAAACCCGTTGTAAGGCACTTTTCCGGTTTTTTTCTTTTTCAGCAAAACGCATCGCATCGCGCAAAAATATATCACCCGCTATTGCGCTCATTTCGGTACGAGGTTCGGGATCTTCGGACGCAAGGATTAAAGAGGCCTCTGCTTTGTTGGCGGAAATAGATGGAATTTGGCTCAATGTTTCAGGCTTTCTGGCGGAAGCAAACGCCGCGTTTGCTTCTTGTCGGGCTAACTTGTTTTGCTGCTGTTTGCGGCTTAAATCAGCCAAAGCCATATCTCGATGATTTATTAGTTTGACTTCTTCCTTTATTTGTTTTGTGCGGATTATTTGCCTGGCGGTTTCATCAATGCGGGGCAGGGGCATAAGCGGAGCCTGTATCATTTGCGCTGGTTTTTCCCATTGCGAATAGGTTTTTCCATTAAATGATGTATTGGTATTATCAAAATCCATATAGAGGACAAATGCCAGAATAAGCGAAGCTGCAACGGCAGTGCCAACGATATAAAACTGTTTAAACCAAACCACTGGACTTTGTCGCTTCAGTTGCTCCTTGTCGGGATAAATACTTTGCTGATCAGCTTTTAAATAGGTTTTCCTAAAAGCTATTTCTTCCAAGGCAAGCTGTGGATTTTTGGAAATAAAAATCCGGTAGTCTGCCAGGTCATCAGCATTCAAATCATCTTCGAGAAAAGCAATGATTTGGTCTTCATAATTATTTTCCTCGATTTTGGCGTAAGGGACAATTTCTGGTTTTGTGAGCGATGATTTTCCTATAAATTGTGTTGTGCTAGTATCGCTTAATCGAATTGCTACGGCAGTTTTAAAATCAAGAAACTCATCGGTTAAATCCGGGTTCTCCGTCAAAAAAACTTCGAGGGCATGACGATCCTGTTTGGACAGAGTGTTTTCCCAGTATTCCAAAAAGAAGGCCTCATAATTATTTCGATGGATATTCATTTTCTATTTCCTAATTTTTAAATAACAAGATCGAGTTTGCCAATGTAATTTTTCAAGGTTTTGCGTGCCCGGTAAATGTAAACCTTAACCTGCGATTCGTTGAGTCCGCATATTTCGCCAATCTCCTGATAGCTGTATCCCTCATAATCGCGAAGCATAATAACGCTGTGTTGAATTTCGGGCAACTGCTTTACTGCCTCCTCCAATATTTCGCGAAGGTCAGAATAGCTATTTTGTGCATGGCTATCAAAATCCACTTGTTCGTTGTACTTCCGTTGATGTTTTTCTTTTCTTATCATATCAATCATAATGTGATAAGCCGTAGTAAACAAGTAGGCTTTTGCTTTTTCAAATTCCACATCCTGATGTTTATCCCATAACCTTACAAAGGCTTCCTGCACTACATCGCGCGATGATTCTTCATCACGGAAGTTTTTCAGGATAAACCGAAAAACCCCATCGGCAAAAAGAGCTACACATTTGTTATAGGCTTTTATCGTCATACGCCTCTTTTCGATAAATACTTTTGCCCATTAAACGGATAGTCCTCCAAAAAGTTACATCAATGGACATATTGATAAAATAAAAAAAATACAGCTAAACACCAACAGTCGTTTAAAAATTTTGATAAACCTGGTTGATGTCAGGAAGGGGAAAAAAAGAAGAAAAAAAATATCAATTATCGGATATATTAAAGTATTCTCTTACAATGTCTTTCGTGGGCTGCAATACATTATGTTCGATTCGCCGCCTTCATGGCTATACGGGCGGAACAGGAATCAGGGAGGGTGTTTATATTTTGTTTTTTTTGCTTATGAAAATAAACTTAAAAGGATGCCATATTATAATTATGGTTTATATTTGCCACTGATTTTGGAAATCAAGGATAGAATAAAACAATAGCTAAATTTCATATTTTTAAAACTAAAAGATTCTTAAGCAATGATGAAGAATTTAAGACAGAGTACAGAACAATTGAAAGAGCTTGCCAAAGCTCTGAATGAATTTAAATCGGAAGCTGTTCAGGTTAAACTCGTTGAACTACTTTTTGGTGATGGCAAAGAAATTATTTTTGATACCCCGGCACCAGTGAAAGTAAATGTAGAAAAGCCGGTAGCAAAAGTAGAACCAGCCGCAGTTGTTAAGAGTACAGGAAAACGACCCAGCCGCCCACCCAAAGTAAAGCAAGCCAAAGTAGCTGCTCCGGCGCAACAGCGGACACCACGCACACGTTCCACCACACGTCCCGGTCCAAGTGTGATTTTGAAAACCCTGATCGATACCAACTTCTTTGCAGATAACCGCACCATTGGGGATGTAGTGGATTATTGTATGAAAATGTTCAATTACGAATATAAGAGTACCGACCTCTCAGGCACCTTGGCCAAGTTGTCGAAAGACGGCGTTTTGAAAAGAGAGAAAAATCCACAGACCAATCAATTTGAATACAAAAAGGTATAATAAAATCTTTTTTAACAATACTAAAAGGCTGATCTGCATGGATCAGCCTTTTTTAATTTATTTTAATATTTTTTCACTATTTTTTAGGTTTTGCATGGCTTATGATGTACTTTTGCCTTTAGCAAAAAAACAAAGTCATCAAATTGTTAAACTATGAGATCAATCCGACTTGTTGGCGTACTGCTCTTAGGCTTCTTGCTTTTTTCATGCAAGCAGGAAATATCGAAAGGCTATGAGCAGGAATTGGGAGTTATCTCCAATGCTTACATGTACAAAACCCTGGCGCATGATTTTCCTGAAAAACAGTTGGTCGATCTCGAAGCGTATATTCCGGGCATTGCTCTGGATATTCGTTATGCCTGCAAAAACAATTTTACCGGAAAACGTATTTATCCCACAGCTAAAGCCTATTTGCGGCTTCCCGCTGCCCAGGCCATTAAAAAAATCCAGGAGTATTTGCACGCTTCCGGACTGGGCTTAAAAATTTTTGATGCTTATCGACCCTACTCGGCCACCGTAAAGTTTTACGAAGTATATCCCGACACCAACTTTGTTGCAGCTCCTTGGCATGGCTCGCGTCATAACCGTGGTTGCGCCGTTGATTTAACAATAATCCATCTCGATACGGGTAAGGAACTGGAAATGCCTACCCCTTTTGACGATTTTACCGAAAAAGCCGCTCATCAATATAACAATCTACCGCTTGTGATTTTAAACAATCGTGCTTTGCTTAAAAAAGTAATGACCGAAAATGGCTTTGCCCTTTACGACTTCGAATGGTGGCACTACGATTTTGTTGGCTGGGAAAATTATGAGCTTTTGAATATTGCCTTCAACGACCTGGATTGATTCGTTTTTCTATTTAAAGTATAAGTTGTAAGTAATGCAAGCATAAGGGCTTCAAAAAATGCGATAATATTTTACTAAAATTCACACATGAAAAACACTTTTTTAGTTTTACTCCTGCTTGTTTCCGCCTTCGGCTACAGCCAGCAAACTATATACGATACCATTGTTCACGATGGTTTGCAGCGCAGTTTTATCCTTTACGTTCCGCAGGCCTACTCGCCTGATGCGCCTGCTCCGCTGGTCATCAATTTTCATGGTTATACCAGCAATGCTTTTGCACAGATGAATTACGGCGATTTCAGAGCAATAGCTGATACCGCCGGCTTTTTGTTGGCCCATCCGCAGGGGACGCTCGATAATTCGGGCAATACCTACTGGAATGCTAATTGGGGTGGAACGGTTGATGATATTGGTTTTACCGAAGACCTGATCGATTCGCTGGCCGCAAATTATAATGTAAATTTTGACCGGGTTTATAGTACAGGCATGTCCAATGGCGGTTTTATGAGTTATACCCTGGCCTGCGAATTGAGCCACCGCATTGCGGCCATTGCTTCGGTAACGGGCACGATGAACACGAATCAAAGTAACGACTGCAATCCACAGCATCCCATGCCCATTATGGAAATTCATGGTACAGCCGACAATGTGGTGCCTTACAACGGAAATGCTTTTATGGAATCCATCCCCAACACCCTCGGCTATTGGGTTGCTTTTAATGATTGTAGTCCTGACCCGGAAATTAATTTTATCCCTGACATTAATCCGAACGACGGCTGTACCGCCGAACATTATCGCTATCCTTCAGGGACGAATGGGGTAGAAGTGGAGCATTACAAAATTATTAATGGCGGACACACCTGGCCTGGTTCCCCATTTCCAAGTGGTGGTGGCAATACCAATCAGGATTTTGATGCCTCCGAAAAAATTTGGGAGTTTTTTGCTAAATATGATATCAACGGAAGTTTAGTTATAAATAATGTCGCCGATACAAGGTCTGAGGATTTTATTTTTTATAATGATTACTCCAACAGGCAGCTTTTTATTCACTGGTCAAATCAGCAAATAAAAACACTTAGAATGTATAGTACCACTGGCCATCAGGTGAAGAACCTGGAAGTTCAGATGGCTGATTCAATCTCTGTTTCATTAATGGATCTTCCCCGGGGTATTTATTTGGTTCAGCTTATTGATGCAAATAATAGAATCGTTAACACCAGGAAGCTGATTCTTGATTAACTTTGCAGGCCTCAATATCGAGCTATGGATATAATCAACATTAAAGGCCTTTACAAGACTTTTGGAAAAATTGAAGCCGTCAGGCACATCGATCTTGCCATCAGGGAAGGGGAGTTTTTTGGGATGCTTGGCCCTAACGGCGCGGGCAAAACTACCACTATTAACATTTTGAGTACCGTATTGAAAGCCGATGCCGGTGAAGTTTGGATTGATGGCTACGACCTGAAAAAGGACGCTGCCCGTTGCAAAAAGGCAATAGGCATCGTGCCCCAGGAGCTTGCCCTTTACGATGAGCTTACCGCAAAAGAAAACCTGATGTTTTGGGGTGGCTTATATCAAATCCCAAGCAGAGAAGCGGCGCAACGTGCCGAAAGCCTTCTGAAACTTTTTGAGCTTTACGACCGGCGCAACTCGCTGATAAAAACCTTTTCGGGCGGCATGAAGCGACGTATCAACATTGCGGCAGCCATGCTTCATCGCCCACGTATTTTACTGATGGACGAGCCTACCGTTGGCGTTGACCCCCAAAGCCGTCATCAGATTTACGATGTGCTGGCCGATTTCTCAAAACAAGGTATTACCATCGTTTACACCACGCATTATATGGATGAGGTAGAACGCTTGTGCAATCGCATCGGCATTATCGATCATGGCGAAATGCTCGCCATCGGAAGCCTCGATGACTTGCGCAAACTGTCGGGCAGCCACCAAAGTATTGTGATCTATTTTAATGAAAAAAATGAAGCCGAATTTTTGAAAATGAAAAAGGAGTTTGGCGATAAGGTGCATATTTTTGATGACCGGGTGGTGATGGATAGCGATAATGTGTCGGAGGATCTGCCCCTGCTCATCCAAAAATGTACCGCTTCGTGCCATTCGCTTAAGCACATCAGCTTGAAACATGCCAGCCTGGAAAGTGTTTTCCTGAAATTGACCGGCCACCAGCTTAGAGAAAACTAATGCAAAAATTAAAAATCAGCAAAAGCTATGATCAGGATTGCTATAAAAGACCTTAAAATATTTGTTCGCGACATCAAAGCACTACTCTTGTCTTTCTTGTTGCCCATTGCTTTGATAAGCCTATTCGGAATTACTTTTGGCGGTTTGCAAAAACGGGAGTCTAAGCAGGAAGCCCTTCAGATTTTACTTGCTGATTTGGACAGCAGTGCTACTTCGCAGGATGTGATTGCAAAGTTGGACAGCACCGATGAGATTGCAGTTAAACCAATATCTCTCGAAGCTGGCAAGCTGGAAATTATGGATGGCAACAGCCTGGCCATGCTCGTTTTATACGCGGGTTTTGCTGATTCGGTGCAGGCTGGAAAGCCAGAGCCTTTGACGCTTTTTGTAGATGAGGCTCGCGAGATGGAGGCCAGGCTGGTGCAATACGCCCTTATCTCGCATCTGATGGAGATTGTGGGTTCCAAAACTTTGGAAAAGAAAATCGTAAACTCCATGCACAGCCGCTATCCGGATATCGATCCTGAGATCATGGCCAGCATCGAGGAGGAGATCGGCTTGCAGTTTGCCGGTTCCGATGAGTCAGGTCAAAGTATTTCCGACCAGATTGGCAGTATCACCGTTACGCCTTTATCGCGGCGCAACTCGGTTAACTGGGCTTTAATCCAGGCCTTTGCCGGCACGGCGGTAATGATGCTTTTGTTTAGTGTAGCCGCCATGGGCAGTTCTATTCTTTCGGAGCGCGAGGAGGGCACACTCAAACGACTGCTTTATTCGCCCATTCGTCCGGTGGATATTCTGTTTGGGAAAATGATTATGACCATCGTCATTGGTGTAGTTCAGCTCATCATAATGTTGGTATTTTCCGTCCTGGTGCTTGGCCTGGACATGGAAGGCAATCTTTTGTATCTCTTTATTCTAATTGTGGCTACCGCCTTTGCCTGTTCGGCATTCGGATTATTTATTGCGGCCGTAAGTACCAGCCGCAAGCAGTCCGAAGGTCTTTCCACCATTGTCATCCTCATTATGTCGGCGATTGGCGGCAGCATGATTCCGCTAATTTTTATGCCCGCTTTTATGCAAAAGATGGCGGTCATCTCCGTTAATTACTGGGCCATTCAGGGCTTTTTTGATATTCTGGGTCGCGATGCCTCACTTTTGGCTGTGCTGCCCAAAATTGGCGTTTTAATACTAATCGGCACAGCTTTAACTTTTCTCTCCGTATTTTTCTATCAACGCAATATTCGCAAGGTTGCCTGATAAATCAGTCGCATCGTGAATGCTGCTAAGGATTTGAATAGTCACACCGTGAATTCTGCCTAAGCCTGAAACAATATTTTGGGAAGTGGTGCTGCTACCATGAGCTAATCACGGTGTAACTTTTGTTAAATAATACTATTTTTGCTAAATCAAATTTTCATCATTTATTTAAGTTTTATACCTTTGCCTTCATCTATAAATTTACAGCTATGCCTGAAACCTTCACATTCGATACCCTGGCTTATAGCAAGCGGCTTATGAACGCTGGCTTTACACAGCAACAGGCCGAGTTGCAGGCCGAAACCTTCAGGGAAATTATTGATAATAAGATCGCATCCAAACGAGACCTGAAAGAACTTGATATCAGCCTAAAACGTAATATTGCGCACATGCGGATTAAATTCAAGCGTGATATTGAGGTATTAAGAGCTGAACTCAAACGCGACACGAAGGAGATGGAAATGTCGTTAAGAGCAGATATCGATGAAAAACACAAAACCCTAAAGCGTGATATTGAAGAGCTAAGTATTGAATCCAAACGCGATATGAAGGAAATGGAATTGTCTTTTCGAGCAGATACCAATGAAAAACACAACACACTCAAACGCGACTTGAAGGAGATGGAAATTACTTTTAGCAATCAGTTTAAAAACCTCGAATCGAAACTCACCATTAAACTCGGTGGCATGATGGCCGCGTCTATTGCCATCGTGGCTGCGCTGATGAAATTACTTTAGCTTTTAAAAAAAATCAGGGTTTCACTTCCAGTGAAGCCTTGATTATCGCGAAGTTATACCGTGAATCCTGCCTAAGCCTGAAAAAAAAACTTTTTGAATAGCTGCACTTCTGCCCTGAGTTATTCACGGTGTGACTTTCCTCCATCGCGAGTAGTCACACCGTGAATTCTGCATGAACATAAAACAACTTTTTTTTAATAGCTGCACTCCTGCCCGGGGTTATTCACGGTGTGACTTTCCTCCATCGCGAGTAGTCACACCGTGAATCGTGCCTGAGAATGGAAACAACTTTTTGAATAGTTGCACTTCTGCCCGGGATTATTCACGGTGTGACTTTCCTCCATCGCGAGTAGTCACACCGTGAATTCTGCATGAACATAAAACAACTTTTTTTGAATACTTGCACAACTGCCTGGAGTTATTCACGATGTGACTTACACAAAGAATTTTCCCCAGTGGTTATACATTTCTGACGTTACATCTTCAAGACCAAAATCCAAATCCAGATGCTTTTGCAAGATATCATTCACGGCTTTCCATTTTTGCGATGGGATAGAAAGTGGCTTTTTTAATCCGGCATCATCAATTTCTTTATCCAAATCATGGATGTAGCGGTAGTCATCGGATACGTGTAGTGATGGGATAAATAGTTCACGAATAAGGTACAAAATCAGAAACAAGTCCTTTTGCCCGCCTACGCGGGTGTTACCTCCTCTGCGGTAAACGGCCATTCTCACAACTTTCTCATCTTTATTATTCAAAAGCTCGTACATATCCTCGCTTATGATGCGCATGGGTTCGGCCACTCTTTCAAGCGTAACCAGCTCGCCTTGTTTTTCGATGCTGTTGGGCAAGGGGCTGTTGTTAAAAATCATGGTAAACTGCCAATGGGCATAGAAATAAGGTGTCCAGTGTTTGTAATATTCGTGTGTGTAACTTGCTCGCCCTTCGAGGTGGGCTGTAAAACCGGTAAATTTGCGGGGTTTGAGTTTTGGAATTGCGGTATCGCCATATTTGTTGTAAAAATCGTTATTTCCGGTAATGGCATAGCAAAGCATTTCCCGGTCTTTAATTATAAAATGCTCATCGATAGCATCAAGGTTGAAGCACCAGATATTCTGGAATCCTTTGTAAACATCGGTTTCCCGGCAATCCTTATCACTCACGTTCCAATTGAGCTTTTTTAGCATGATATTTAAAAATAGCGCAGCCTGTCTTTGTTTCGCCATATCGGTTTCGGCGGCATACCAACAAATGTCGTTTCCCATGTTCAAGTAAATTTTTTTATGAAAATACTAACCATTGCTCTCATTCTCCAAAATTTATGGAGATCCCAAATTTAAAATAGTTTTTACTTGAGATAACATCCTGCTGATTTAATTCATCAGGAATATTGTCGTTATCTCCAATCACAACAGCACTTGTTTCGCCTGGGTTTACATAATCGTTGTTTCTCAAATCCCACCCCGAAAAAACGTAGCCAAATTCCAAACTTACTGCATTGCCCAGCAAATATTTTGTTCCAAGTGTTACATCCCACTCGTAGGGTTCCCAGTCCGGACTAAAATAGCGCACGATGTTGCCATTTACATAAAAATCGAAATGCGATTCTTCAATGTGTGTACAAAGCCCTAATGATGCACCAAAGCCATTTGCCTGAAAATCATCAGCTATCAGACGACTATAAAATACATCCAACTGTATGATTTTCCTAAACCCAATACCTGCTTTGTGCAAACGAATATCCGACTGATCCGTAGTGTCCCAAACTGAAGTGTAAAAGTATTCTCTATCACCAGTATTGTTTAGTGCATCGTGGCTATAAATAATTTGATTTTTTACATATTCGATGTGTGAGCCTCCATAGTTATAAAAAATCCGGTATTTTGGCGCGTTGTCATTTTTATCATCAAATACAAATAGGCTGGTCACAAAATCATCTACATCCATTCTGTTTCGTTTTCTTTTATATCTGTTTATTTGTTTTTTCTCAACAATCGAAACCAGCGAATATTTTATAGTTGTGTCTTGCCTTAAGTTTCCAATTTTTAAGTTCGATGAAACATACCCTGATTTTGAAATCTTAAGATCATGTTTTGCAGGCTTCAGATGTATGGTTGCCGGTGATTGACCCGCCAAATCTCCATTCACATAGACATCAGCCTGAGAAGGTGTGCCATCAATTTTTAAATTGAAACCATTTATTAAAGTTTGATCAACTTCGATGGTTTTATCTTCTTCAATTGTAACTTCAAATTCCGAAGGCAAATAGTCATCCAACTCAAGTTTTACCTGATGCCGGCCAATAATTAGCTCCCTGATAAATTTTGGCGTTTTTCCGGCAGGTTGACCATCAACAAAAATATTTGCCCCGGAGGGTTGGCTAACAATGGACATTGTTCCTGTTATTGGTTTTAATTCCACTTCCAATGTTTCCGTTTTTTCGGTGGCAACATTTATCTGCTGTGTTTCAGTGAAGTGATTTTCCTGTTCAAATTTCAGGATGTGCAGGCCCGGAGTGAGGGTATCGTAAAACATGCCGGTAGCAAGAAATTTATTATCCAAAAAAATATTGGTATTAGGATTTACCAAAATATTTACAATTCCGAATGCGGGCTTCAAACTAAGGGTGATGGTTTGTGTTTTGCCTTCTTCGATATAAACCTCGGCAAAAGCCGGTTCGTAAAACTTCTTATTTATATTTATCGTATGCTTTCCGGCCTGGAGTTCTTCGACGGTAAATGGTGTGGTTTCGTTGAGTTGATTGCCATTTAGGATAATACTGGCATTTGCCACTGGTGTTGAAACAATATGGAGATGCCCAAATTTTGGGTTTAGTGAAGTGAATATTTTTGTTAGCACATCGGCCACCACTTCAAAATCCCGGGAGTGGGTGAAATAATTAGGTAATTGTATGCTAAGGGCGTATGAGCCTTCCAGCATGGGTTTTTCGATAGGTGTAACCCCCAAGTATTCATCATTAATATATATTGATGCACCTTGTGGATCACTATCGATAATTACAAATTCGGAAAGCAATTTTTTATTATTTGCAGCATTGCTAACCGGTTCTGTGCTGGTTAATACCAAAACATACACCTTCCCTGATTCTATATTCAGCGGCAGCCCAAAGTGAAGCGGGATAAAACCTTCTTTTCTTATCTGGAGCATTTTTTCGCCGGGCGATAAATACACCAGGTATTCCCCCAGGTTTTCGTTTATGTCGCCAACAATGTTGAGGTTCGAATCAAAAAACAAATCGGATAAATCCGTTTGCACCTTTATCAGAGCCGTTACTTCATCATTTACATCCAGCCGTTTATTTTTGATTGCCGTAAGATCGTTTTGGGCATGGGTAAATGATTTTACGATGAACTCGTTGGCTGATAGCGAAAAGTGAAAAGTAATTAGGAGGATAAAAAAATACTGCTTCATTATTGAATGCCCTATCTTAAAAAATTTCAAACCAGTTTTAATACCCGTTTTTGCGTCTTGATTCAAAATTTCATTGATAAAAATATTTTTATTTTAAAGACTAATTTATCAAATCAGTCCGGTTCATAGTTATATCTGTTCTTTAGAGCATTATACCATCCCCTTGCTTGTTCATCTCCCATGTCCATACTCTTTCTTAGTAAAGTCATCGCTTGCTTAATCAAAGGAACACTTGCTAAATGAGGTTTTTCTGCAATCTGGTTGTAATGGTATAAGCCGAGGTTTTTCACAAGTGTTGGCTGATCAGGGTCAATTTTTAAGCCAGCTTCACAGTCCTTTGCTCCTTCATTTTCCCGGTTTGTTGCAAAATACAAACCAGATCTATTTAAATAGCCTGCAGTACCATATTTATCTAAAGTTATTTTCATGGTAAAATCCTTTTCTGCTGCCAGGTAATTGCCTTTTATTTTGTACAAAAGCCCTCTGTTATTGTATGCACCACTGCCTTTAGGGTAGCTTTTTAAGTATATCGAAAAGTCAGATATTGCAGCATCAATATTCCCACTCTCGTCATTTGCCACACCCCTGCTAAAAAAGAATAAAGGATTTGTGCAGCCAAGTTGTATAGCTTTATTCAGGTCTGTAAGGCTCTTTGATATTAATTCAGGGTTTTGCCTGTATCCTAATTCTGCGCAATAATAAACGCCTCTGTATCCATAGGCTTCACCATAATTAGGATTAAGTGAAATTGCTCTTGTTAGGAAATATGGCATTTTATCGCTGTATGATTTAAACATCAGATCGCCATTTTCAACCTCTTCCCGGGTAGATAATTTTGCAGCGTTAAAATAATCATTAGCTTTTGGTAAAATGTTTTTAGCCAGAAGACAGCTTAATATCTGTTCATTTTCAAGTTTAATCGCATAGGTTAATGGTGTAATTCCATTTGATTCAAAGTGAAGATCACCACCGTTTTTTATCAGGAATTCAGCAATTTGAACACGTTTCCGATCAAGTGCGAACATTAATGGTGTTTGGGTAAATCCTAAAAAGCTATTGTCATACCCCTCATTCACATCTGCACCGTTTTCAACCAAAATCTTTATAATTTCAACATTTGCATTGTCGCTCATTATTGCATCTTGTAAATAGCTGTTCCCGTTTGGTTTCGTTTTAATCTCCGCACCATTTTTTAACAAAAGTTTTAAAATTTCATTATTACTTTTTTCAATTGCTAAACTTATTGCACTTGATAAATTTTTCTTTTCGTAATTGATATCAACTTTATGTTGAATCAGTTTTTGCATAATAGGCAAATTTCCATGTACAATTGCTATCGATAGTGGTGTTGATTTACTATTTTCTGAATAATAATTTACATCAGCCTCCCTATCAAGCAACAATTGGACTAACTCATCATCACCTTGATCAATTGCATACATCAATTCAGTGAAGCCATCATTGCTTTCTTGATCCAGATCAATCCCTTTTTCAACTAAAATATTAATCAGTTTGTTACTTTGATCCTTTGAGTAATCAGATAATACCAACCAAATTATTGAACTACTTTCATACTTTTGTTTTATATCTGCCCCTTTGTTAATTAGCTTAACTGAAAAATTAAAAAATGAATTTAGTATCGATTGAATAAGCGGGCTATGACCGTCTGAAGATTTCATATTTATATTTGCTCCTTCATCAACCAACAAGCTCGCAATTGTTTCATTTTTCTTTTTCAATGCTGCCATCAATGCCGTATTGCCATCCTGAAATGGTATTTCAAGATCAACTTTCCTGGCAAGCAATAATTCCAATAATTTCAAATTTTCTTTCTCAACTGCCAGTTCCAAAGCAGTTTTTCCAGTGTCTGTTTTAATGTTTTTGTTAGCTCCACGATCAATCAATTTGATGATCTTCACCTGGTCACCATTATCGATGGCCTGTTTTAACAGCGAGTCTTTTGAAGATAAAAAGTCGAATATTCCCATAAGTGATGTTTTTTTTATTTGTGATATTTTTAAAGAGATTAAAATCTTTCTGGAAACAAGTCCATCACCAGATCACGGTGAGTTTCTTGTAAGCGATGCCATACTTGTGGATATATTTCTGGGGCGAAGTTTTGAAATGTGAGAATTGCATTTTTAAGAATTGTACGGGATTTATTATCTCCGGGGTTGTCATACGATTCAGTCCACCAAAACAACAAGTAACCAAATACAGAGCTTACCGTCATGTTGTTTAGGCTCTGGTTTTTTACGATCTCTTCAAAATCTTTTCCTATACTAGATATTGTTCCATTTGCAAAGCTTTTATTAAGCATTATGCAAATCTGTTCGTAGTTATTGTTTAAATCTTCCATAGTAAAAGTTTTATTGTGTTTATTCAATGATAAAACCATCATAAGTAATGCTATTGTTATATTTCACTTTTAGCCCTGGCGATGAGCTCCTTTGCCATAACATCAAAAATTCCTATACCCTTCATGATTAGCGTTATCATTATTAAATCTTCTTGTTCTCCTTTTCTTAACATGTCGAAAATCTGGTGCTTGACTTCCTGGTATAGGCGTTCCTGCTTTGGTGTAAAATTGCTCATAATCTTTTTTTTAAATTTTTATACTGATTGTTATTTTCCGTAATACATTTAAATTGTTTGGAGCATACTAATTGCCCATTTCATTACACTACTGGGTACTTTCGCTGATTTTCGACATTTTGTCGATGTTTTTACTCTTGATAAAGTAACGCTCAACAAAAAGCCAAACTGAATATTTACGCTAAAATATTCAGTTTGGTAATTTGAGGGAGTGCTATCATTACCTCAATGTTCGGTTCTCGCATTTCGGGCATTGGCTGCTGCGGCCTTTAGCGCAGGTTGAACAAATAAATCCGCATTTGGAGCAGAACTTGGCTCCCGGCCAAGAGGTTTCTTTGGTTTGCCCGCAGAGGGCACATCTTTGTTTCGACATAATTTTTTAAGTTTGAGTGAATAATTTATTGTTTGTTTATAATGAGTTATTTCAATATTACTAAGATAACTGTCTAAAATCCATTATAATAAATCAAAAAAATAGAATCTATACTGTTTCCATATAATTTGAAAGTTTACACCTATTGATTTCCCACATACCGCGCACTTCCAAAACCCAAAATTGGGTAGAAAATAAAAGGTAGGAAAAATAAACCTGCACCGAAGCCTGTGCCTTGTTTACCAAAGGATTTGCTTACTCCGGTTACTACGATAACCTGTAAAATAATTGCGCCGATACCCGGCAATAGTATCCACAAAAGGTTTGTCCAGTCTTTGCCAATGATTCGCAAAAGCACAATAATGTTGTAAATCGGGATAAGGCAAGTCCACCCGGGTTCGTTGGCTTTTGTGAATACTTTCCACATAGCTACGATCATAAACACGATGATTGCCACATAAAGCACCAATAAAATTCCAATTGAATCTTCCATAATAATAAATTTAAGTTTAGTTTACTGCTATTCAGGCCAAGCAGTTTTAGCCCCCGATAGTTTAGCCTGATCGGGACAGGTTTGTTTTTGTTTTAGAAAAGTTTTTTTAGGCTGTTATTTTCCCATTGCGCCTTTTATTATCAGTATCAGACCAGCAGCTGCTGCTCCAAGAAAAAGGTATTGTCCTTCGGATGCTGCTGTGGCAACTATTCCTCCTATCAAAATCACGATGCCTAATATAAGTGAAGTACTGCTTGATTTTTTGCTTTCCTTTATTATATCCTCCGGTGTTCCGTAAGCATTTTTACCCACTTTTGAATTCTCATCTGTTACATGCTTATCTTCCTCAAATACAACTTCGGCATCCTCCGCAATACTTAAAACCGGCCTGAAACCTTCTGTTCCCATAGATACATCTGGGTGTGCTAAATCCCTACAACTGACATAATGCAACAATTTGGGGAAAAGGAAATTAGTACTGCCACCTCGCTTAACTTTCGCTTTTCCTGATAATGGCCCTTGTGGGTTTTTTTTGGGACTGGTGGAATAATAACCCTTATCATGCCAGTCGCTGCACCATTCAGTCATTAAGCCACTCATATCATAAAAGCCCAATTCATTTGATTTATTTTGACCTACGGCAAAGTGCTCTTTATTAAAGGAACTGTCTTTGTGCCAAGCAACTTCGCTCAAATTATTACTCCCACTGTAATCGAAACCCTGGCTTAACATGCCCCCTTTCGCGGCATACTCCCATTCAGCTTCTGTTGGAAGGCGATAGCCATAATAGGCGCAAAACTCATTTGCCCCATGCCAGGTAACAGCAACCGGGAAGTTTTCGTGTCCCTCCTTTATTTGCCAGGTATTCCCCTCTTTTTTAAATCCCTTTTGCTTTTCTACCATCTTCTTTCCTTGGTTTTCGCCCGTCTTAACGAGGTCGCTCCCATATTCTTCAAGAAATGAATTGAATTGACTCAGCGTAATCATGTATTTACTCATCTGGAAACTGCTCACTTCAACTTCATGTGCAAGAAAATTCCGTTTAGGCACTCTTGGGGCTCCCATAATAAAGTCCCCACCTTTTACATTAATAAAATCAATTTGATTGTTTTCCATGTTTATCTTCTATAAATTTTTGAACGTTAATTCATAATGAAATAATTTACTATTGCCCAACAAATCAAAAAGGAAACTACACTAATTGGCCAAAACGCTTTAGAAATCTTTTGATCCAGTGCAGGAATTTTGTAGTTGATTATCATATCCCTCCACCATTCCAGCCAATCTTTAAGTCTAATCTTTCTTTTCTTTCTCCCTATTGGGGTGTAATCATATTTTTCCATTCCATTTCGGCCAATTACCATATTACCACTGGAATCTGTCCTTACCAATTGATTATATTGCATGGGTTTTGAAAATTTTGAGTAATCCTCTTTTGCCCACGGATACCAATAGTAAATAAAAACGATTTGTCCTAGTGGAATAAGAATAAACGCATCGATAAATACAACGCTCCAAAAGTCAAAATCGAAATAGAAATAGCAAATTAGGATTGTCCCAACCCATGTCCCAAAATATTTTCCCAATGGTTGAAAAAATACAAATAGGATTATTTGAAAAATTGGTTTTGCAATTTCTAAGATGATTGCAGCCACATATATGGTTGCCAAAATCCCCACCACCCATCCGATAAATGTAATTAGATCTTCCACAGCAATTGTGTTTTCGTTTGCTTATTGATAATTTCTCTTATTAACAGGTTAATCAATCCACTCCAAGCCAAATAGTTTGAAACAATCCTGCCCCCACCGATCCCAGATAGAAGCCAAGTCCGGCTTGGTGGAAAAAAGATGTAAAAGAGCCTGACGAATACCACTCGTATCCAAACAAAAATATAGAACCGTAGAGGAGGATGCCTGCGAAAATGAAAAAGATTTTTGTTTTGAAATTTGTTAAAATCACCAAAAGATTGATGGCATAAAATCCGTAGGTCAAAGCAATTAAACTTCCTATCATCAAATGCCAGTGCGGAGTAGAACCATAGTTATCGGCATTGAAAAATATACCGGTATCGAACAAGGCCGAGAATCCGCTTACTTTATGCGCACCGCCAAAATTGTAGGTGGGCATGAAGAATGCCACCGCCATTATTGCGGCAAAAATTAATAGAATTACACTTTTGCTTGTTGTATCGGAGTTTTTGGCAACGGCATTTTTATCAGCTTCCATTCCGGCAGCATAATCCAAAATCCCACCATCTTCAAAATAATGATATTCAGACTCGGAGTACCAGCCCTTAATCTCGGCGTACCCTTTTACTGTTGCGTTATTACCCAGGCTAAGGAAAAGTTTGATAATGCCATGGATGGATGAAAATGTTTTGCCCTTAAAGTTTGAAACCGCTGGAAAATTTCGTTTACAATGCGAGGAAAATGAATCCCAATCCACATACGTTTTAAAGCGTCCTGTTTTACTGTTTTTATATATGTGATACCCAAAGTACAAGGAGAGCAAGGTGCGGATTTTCATGTAATCCGATTGTATAAAATCCAGTTGCATTAATCCTTCAAGGCGCTGAAGACCCACCTTTATTCTATCATTGTCAGTGTCTCGATATGCTTTGTCCAAAATATCAAAGGTTTTGGATAGCAATGCATCGGGGTTTGAACTCAGGATTATTAGTTTTTCTTCTTCACTCAGGATTTGAAAGTCATTTTTCAAATCCATGATGAAGATTGCTTCGTTACCGTCTTTTTTCCAAGGCATGATGTGTTTTTATTTTTGGTGGTTACCTAATTTTATTCAATACATTAATGGCTGCTTGATTGCCAAGTTCTTCAGCTTTTAAAAAGTGCTTGATAGCTGCTTTGCCCACATCCATGTTTTTAGTTTTTTGACCCACTTTGTAAAGAATTATACCCATATTGTAATAGGCATTATCAAGGTTTGGGTTTAATTTTGTTGCTCTATCAAAATCCCTGAGTGCTTCCTCAAGTTTGTTGTTTTCCTGATGAGTAACGGCACGGTTATAAATAATTCCTGCATCCGAAGGGTCGAGGATGGCAGCCTGATTGTAATCGCTAATTGCCTTTGGGTAAAATGTACTATCGTTGCTTGATAAATCTGCAAAGAGGTTAGCGCGGTTTAAAAAGGCTATTGAATTTTTGTCATCCAGGCTAATTGCCTGATTATAGCACGAGAGGGCTTTTTCAAGGTTTCCCTGGTTATAATATTTATTGCCCAAATCATTTATCTGTATGCTTTTTATTGTATTCGACATAATATATTTTTTTTTTAATTAGGTAAAAACCAAACTGAACATTTACAACGAAACATCCAGTTTGGTTGAGGGGGATGGGGTCATTTCTTCGGCTTTTCCCATTGCCCGTTTTTTATCCAATTCAAAACATGTTGATACATAATTGTTGATTATCCATACTTTTGAGCAACCTCCCTGCTACAATTTGGGCACAGCAAATGATGTGTTATTTTACCATTTGGGCTTGCGAAATCGTGCGAGGTAATGTGTTCGCGACACATTTTGGAAAGGCATCGTTCGCATTTAGCCATTTCACTGTTGGCTTTTGTCTCTTTACAAATTGGACAAGTTGAATTAAATAATCCCATCGTATTTATTTTTTCAATGAATATTTTTCACATTTCGGGCACTGATGCGTTCGCCCTTTTCCACAGGTTGAGCAAATAAATCCGCATTTTGAGCAGAACTTGGCTCCCGGCCAGGAAGTTTCTTTGCTTTGCCCGCAGAGGGCACATCTTTGTTTCGACATAATTTTTACGTTTTTGTGTTTGTACTATTATTATAGTCCCATTTTTATGATTTGGTAAACAAGATTTTGAACTTTTTTTTCATTAGATGATATTACCCATAAAAAACGTCGGTTGTGAAAGACTTCTTTTGAGGTAATAAAAAGCCGCCCTGGTATTTTCACCAAGCACTTTTCTTATGATGTGCAACTCTTGATAAATCGTATCAAATACCACAGAACCAGGCAAAATGCAATGACATAAAAAACTGTTGAACCTTTTTGCCAGCCAAGTTTCTTAAGCAACCAACCAATTCCCCAGGCAACCAAAATGCCTCCAACCGGGCCTATAAAGTTTTCATAGATCGATAAAACTACCATGGTTCAATTTATTTTTTCAATGAATATTTTTCACATTTAGGGCACTGATGTGTTCGGCTCTTACCGCAGGTTGAACAAATGAATCCGCATTTTGAGCAGAACTTGGCTCCCGGCCAGGAGGTTTCTTTGGTTTGCCCACAGAGGGCACATCTTTGTTTCGACATAATTTTTACGTTTTTGTGTTAGTACTATTATTATAGTCCTATTTTTATGTTTTGGTAAACAAGATTTTGTAATTATTTTTCACCCGGCAAATTCTGCCTAAGCATGAAGAGTCCATTTTGAAAGTCGGAAATGAAAAGCGCAAATGGGATGCAGCCAAAAAAAATTGCGAAGGGATTTTTGATTTTTAATTGGAAAGCGGATAAAAATATTAATATGGTCTGTCGTTTTAAAAAGCATCTTTTTCGCCGGATTTGGATTGAATCGTAAAATAAAAGGATATTTAGGGAAGAAAAAAATAAAGGTTTTCCCATATCCGCAAATTTGCTGTATCGGGAAATATTTGTGGTAGAAAGGCAGGGTGTATAGTTGCTGAGGGGCTCGCAAAAGTCCGGGCTGAAGGGAAGTGCAGCGAAAGAAATGCAGTATGTAGGTTTGATGCCGGCTTTTTTGTAGAGTGGTATTGGTGGCGGTTTTATTTTTTGGATAGTTTTTGAAATTGCGAGGGTGTCATGCCCGCTATATTTTTAAAAGCACGGTAAAAGGTGGATTGGGTCATGCCAATTTCGGCGGGTATGGCCGAAAGCGAATTCTTTTTTAAATAGCTATCATCGGCTATTAATTTCATCGCTTCGTTTACGCGGAAGGAGGTAATGTATTCGTTTACGGTTTTCCCGGTGTGGTCTTTTATGGCTTTTTGAATGTAATCGTAGTTCGAGTTCAATTTGTCGGCCAAGACATCGCGGTTCAGGTTTTTGATTTTGTACAAGTCTGCTTCCTGCATTTTCTGTTCTATCAATTGGAACAGCTCCCCGTTTTTCAGTATTTCTTTTTTATCCTTAGTTTCCGTCCGTTCGATCAGCTCCATGTTTTTGCGGTACGGCACTTTGTAAGCTGCATTTTTTCGGCGGTATTGGATAAAAAGCAAGAGCAGCAGAGTGCTTACAATCGCCAGCCCTACAATTACGCTGATGATGATGGTTTGTTTTTTTGACAGTTGCACCTGGTGCAGCAAAGCTGTTTTCTGGCTTTCTTTATCAAAGTGGTACTGTGTTTCAAGGCGGGTGGTTTCGGCAATGGTTTCGGCAATGGTTTCGGCATTGAACAGGCTGTCGGCGTAGTGCTTAAAGGTTTTGTGGTATTGCAGAGCCAAATCCGGTTGGCTCGCTTGCTCGAAGGCTTTGCTGAGCAGTTGTGCCGCATCGCGGTGCATGTCGGGAGCCTGAATATCGTGTGATAAATTATAAGTTTTTGTCAGGTATTCGATGGCTTTCTGAAAATCGCCGGCTTTCAGGTAGTAGCTGCCCATCAGTTTGTAATTGTAACAGAGCGGGTGGGGATCGTTGCGCTCCAAAAAAGTTTTGTTACTCTCTTCCAGGTAAAACATGGCACTGTCGGGCTGGTTGTTTTTTAGGAGTACTTCGCCAATATTCATCTGCACAATGGCTTGTCCGAAGGTATAATTTATCGTTGCGCTCAAGGCCAGTCCCTTGCGAAAAGCATCCATGGCATTTTGGTTTTGCCCAGTCGAGTTGTAGGCCACGCCGAGGTTGGCCAGGGTATGCACCGCATTGTGGGTTTTGCCTATTTGTTCGTAAATTTGGATGGCGCGCGAGTAGTTGTCGATGGCCTTTTGGTAATTCTGGAGCTTGGTTTGGCAAACGGCCACCGCACCCAGTGCATAAGCGATGCTGTTGCTGTCGGCTTGTTGCTCGGCACTTTGCAGGGCTTTTATCTTGTATTCGAGTGCTTTGGGCAACATTCCTTTCTTTTCGTAAACCAGACTTGCATTTGCATAGTTAAGCCCCAATCCACGCAGATCGTTGATGTCTTCCAGGATTTTTTGTGCCTCGCCAAAATAGTGCAGGGCTTCATCATATCGTGAGAGGTGTTGCAGGGATGAGCCAATAGTTATGCTGGTGTAAGCCTGATTTTTCAGGTTGCCCAGCTTTTGTTCGATTTTTAAGTTGGTTATCCAATAATCCAGGCTAAGGTCGAACCTGTGTTGATATTCGTAAACCATGGCCAGCATGCGGTAGCCCAGGGCAAGGCCTTCATTATTTTTTATGCTGTCGGCAAGATTGATTAAAACCTTACTATAGGTGATGGCCTGCTCGGGATTTGCCGGCGTATTGGCTTTGATGAGCTGCTCATAAATTTCAATTTTTTCGTTGGCAGGAGCTATTTCTAGGGCTGTTTTCAGGCTGTCTGTATTAATTTCTGCATAAGAAGAAAGTGCTAAACCTGGAATTAATATAAAAAAGAGTAGCAGATTTTTCATAGGCTTGAGCTTGGATATGGGTATTTTTTGTTATTACAAGTCAAAAAAAATTGGGGGCTAAAATAAAAAAAATCCTTCGCAGTCACACCGTGAATTCTGCCTGAGCCTGAAACATTATTTTGGGAAGTGGTGCAACAGCCAGGAGCCATTCACGGTGTGACTTTTGTTAAAAAAAAAACTATCTTTGCTAAAATTATTTTTATAATTTTTGATATGAAAACCATCGAAATTACACTAGGCAGCGAAAACGATTTTGAAAGGGTAAATGCCCTTATTGCCCAACTAAAGCTGGAAAAAAATTTCAAAATCACTGAAAAGAATCCGATGCTTGACCCCATTACTTTGCTTTCGCAGGAAAGCCTGTCGGAAGAGTGGGACAGTGTAGAAGACAAGCGTTGGGATAGCCTCCTGTAAAAAAATATCCTTATGTTTAATCAGGGAGATATAGTCAGCGTTCATTTTCCGTTTTCGGAAGCCAGCCTTAGCAAAAAACGCCCCGCCCTCATTATTTCCAACACCAAAATAAACCAAACCGGCGATTACCTTCTGGTGCAGATTACCTCCAAAACAAAACATGATGGTTTGTCACTGCAAATAAATAGGGCAAACTACGACAGATGGGAGTTGCCACTTAGAAGTTATATCCGCCTTCATAAAATCTTCCTTCTTAATGAATCCCTCATCATTCGCAAAGTTACATCGGTAAAAAGCACATTTTTGGCCTCGGTTACAGCAGGTATTACAGAGTTGATCCAATAGCATTTCTTCTCCGCAATATGAAATAGTCACACCGTGAATGCTGCCAAAGCCTGAAACTCCACTTTTTGAGCGATTGCACCACTTTCCGGAGTTATTCACGGTGTGACTTTTTCCAGAAAGTTTCGTATTTTTGCCTTATGAAAACTCTTTTGGTTGATATTGAAGATGCCGCTAATTTGCAGGCTTTTATACAGGTAGTTAAAAAACTTAGCTTCGTAAAATCTGTGAAGCCGCTCAGTCCTGATAAAAAAGAATCAAACCTTTCATCGGCAAATGAAGCACCGGGCGAATACAATTGGACAAATCCCTCACGGCCTGCTTCAGAACAAGAAATTGATCTTTTGATAGATAGCATGGAACGCTCTAAGGGAGGTTTTGCTGCGGATGAGGTTCGGCAAAAGATGAAACAATGGGCGGCGCAGAAATCAAAATAGTATGGAAACCGGAAGCTCTTACAGCCCTCCAAAATATATACGACTATGTATGGGATTGCTCTCCTGAAAATGCCGAAAATCTTATTGATCAATTGATTGATTTTGGAGATGGTCTCGGCGTTTTTCCCTTTAAATATGTTGAATGCAGGCACAAGAAATTTAGCGAAAGAAATTTCAGATGTGCAGTTTATAAAAAGAACTGGATTTTTCTTTTCAAGATTACACCTTCCGGTTTAATGATTCATAATATTATCCATGCTAAAGCGGTTTCCTGATTTTTTAATTTAGTAGCCACACCGTGAATTCTGCCTGAGCCTGAAACTCTACTTTTGGGAAGCGGTGCTACTGCCTGGACTTATTCACGGTGTGACTTTCATCCGTGTTATCAGCAGTCATACCGTGAATCCTGCCTGAGCCTGAAACACTCTTTTTGGGAAATAGTGCAATTGCTTAGACTTATTCACGGTGTGACTTTTATCGTAGGTTATGTGAAAACTAATATTTGCGAAAATCAAATTTCCACCATTTATTTAAGTTTTGTATCTTTGCCTTCATTAATAAATTATCACTTATGCCTGAAACATTCACATTCGATACCCTGGCTTATAGCAAGCGGCTGATGGCTGCGGGCTTTACGCAACAGCAGGCAGAGATACAGGCCGAAACCTTCAGGGAGATTATTGATGATAAACTGGCTTCCAAACGAGATTTGAAAGAACTTGATACCAGCCTAAAGCGTGATATTGCACACATGCGGATCGAACTCAAACGTAATATTTCGGAATTGAGAGTTGAACTCAAACGTGATATTTCGGAATTGAGAGTTGAACTCAAACGTGATATGAAGGAGATGGAAATAGCTTTTAGAGCAGATATCGATGAAAAGCACAATTCGCTAAAGCGTGATATTGAAGATCTAAGAGTAGAACTCAAGCGCGACATGAAAGAGATGGAAATTACTTTTAGCAATCAATTTAAAAACCTCGAATCGAAACTCACCATTAAACTCGGTGGTATGATGGCTGCATCTATTGCCATTGTTGCTGCACTGATGAAATTACTCTAAGCCTCCCTCACCTTTTTCTATCTACAGAACCGCTCCGGAAAATTCGACCATTGATTTGGATAGTATTATTCAGTGCATGGCTTAAAGTCATACTCTGACTATCTAGTGCTTGTCCATAAAGTCGACTTTTTTTGATTTTAGATTGACGATTAATGCCGAGCTACGCTCGTGCATCCTCGAAAAGAAATAAAAATTAAAAATTTTGACTTTTCGGGACGATTTAAGATTTTAGATTGGCTTGAATATCACCAACATCTTAAATCTAAAATCGTTAATCTGAAATCGTATATTTTTCTATCTGATACTTTAAAGACAGACACTATCTAGCGCATCCTTTGCACATACAGGAAAATGGCGATGACCCCAAAGATAATATTGGGCAGCCAGGCGGCAAGGCCGGGTGAGAGGTTGCCCGAAACGGCAAAAACCGTGGATACCTGCATGATGAGGATAAACAAAAATGCCAGGCCGATGCCCAGCCCCAGATGCAGGCCGATGCCGCCACGAACCTTGCGCGAAGATAGCGACATGCCGATCACCGTCATTACGAGGGTGGCAAAGGGAAAGGCCAGGCGCTTGTGCTTCTCCACCTCATATTCCATAATGTTGGGATTGCCCTTCATTTTTTGCTCGGCAATATAATCGCGTATCTCGAAATAATTCATCACCTCAAAATCCTCCTTCTGGATAAACATATCCGAAGGAGCCAGATTTATCAGCGTGTCCATCACGGCTCCCTTAGTCAGATATTCGCTGCTATCGGTGATTTTGCGGATGTAATAATTATAAATCTTCCATTGGCCGGTAGCGGTATCATACACAATCTTGTCGGAGTTGAGCTTGTAGAGCAACGCACGGTTTTTATCAAATTTTTCGATACTGAAACGTTGTCCGGTAAGGGTGTTGGCATTGAACGACTCGGCGTAAATGAAGGTGCCGGGCGAAATTTGAATATGGATATGCTGATCCATGTTCTTGGTAAGTTTTTCGATGTACTGATCTTTGAAAGCCCTGCGCTTGATGTTGGCGTTGGGGATAATAAAGTTGGCCAGCCAAAACGACATGATGGTAAGAAAAAAGGCCGACAAAAGGTAGGGGTACAAAAGCCGGTTGAAACTAACGCCGCTGCTAAGTATGGCTACAATCTCGGTATTCATGGCCAGCTTGGAGGTAAAAAATATGACCGCTATAAATGTGAAAAGATAGCTGAACATATTCACAAAATAGGGGATGAAATTCAAGTAATGCTCAAAGATGATTTTGTTGAGGGGAGCTTCGTTCTCGATGAAATCGTCAATTTTTTCGGAGATATCAAAAACGATAATGATAATGGTGAGCAGGGCAATGGAATAGAAAAATGTTCCAAGGAACTTCTTGATGATGTACCAGTCTATTATTTTTAATCTCATCCTGCGCTCGTTGCTTGTATTAATCTAATCTTCCGCTTTCGTAAGCTGCTTGCTTCTGCATCAGAAAGAATGCAATTTTCACAGTTTCACCATTAATAGCTCGAAAATGCGGAAAAAATATTGGGCATATATAGCGCACCAGGGCTACTTTTATTATCGTGCCCGGAAATTAATCTACCGACACCCGGCACATGGCAGCATGCGACCTTGATGCGGTTATGATTTCAGTCGGTCGCGGTATTCAAACACGTACTTAAAAGGCAGCGAATCCCAATAATCGACCATCGAAAACTGGATGCCATCCTGGTACATCCGTTCGGTAATCTCGCCACGAAACTCATCCACCGATATCTTGGCCTCACACTCTTTGGTAGTGGTGTTAACATAAATATCGCTGGCGGTGCTGAAAAGCTTTTTTAGCGACGAAGCAATTCTTTCTGATTCTGTATCCATCATTTGCTAATTGAAAATTTTGGCAAAAGTAGTTTGATGTATTATTAATACAAGAATAATTTCAATTATTTTTTTGTTAATTTCTTAACAATACATCTAACATTTTACATATTTTTGCATTTTGATTTTGATTAATAATACGGATAAGCCCTGTGGAAGCAAATAAAAAGTTGATAAAAATCAATCTTTTTAAACGGATGTGTCAAAAAATGTACAATATCAGGCCAATGTCAATTTATTTTAATGGCGGGTTAAAAACGAATGAATTTTAATTCATATTATTGCACCGCTTTTCGCAGCCAAAGCAAAATCAGATTTTACGCTAGTATCATTTTGAAAATTAGATATGTCGAAAACTATTAGTATCAAAAAAGGCTTAAACATCAAGCTGATGGGGGAAGCCGAAAAAACCATCGTTGAAATCGAAGCCGACAATTATGCCATCAAGCCCATCGACTTTCATGGTGTTTTCCCCAAGATTCTTGTCCACGAGGGGGATAAGGTGAAGGCAGGCGCAGCCCTGTTTTACGATAAGTACCGCCCAAACATTAAATTTACTTCGCCGGTTAGCGGCACGATTCAGGAGATACGCCGGGGAGCCAAGCGGGTCTTGCTCGAAATAAGCATTAAGGCTGACACCGATCAAAGTGCTGTAGATTTTGGAGCCGCCAATCCCAGCACCCTGCAACGTGAAGAAATTATTGAGAAGATGCTCGAAAGTGGTGTTTGGCCTCTTATCCGCCAGCGTCCTTATAATGTAATTGCCGATCCCGGCCACAGCCCCAAAGCCATCTTTATTTCGGGCTTCGACACTGCGCCCCTGGCCCCCGACTACGACCTTATTGTACATGGTCAGGGTGAAGCCTTCCAGATTGGTATCGATGCACTTAAAAAATTATGCACCGGCACCATCCATCTCAACCTGCCTGGCGGCGATGCCAGCTCCAAGGTATTTACCAACTCAAAAGGGGTTCAGTTCAATTATTTCAAAGGTCCGCATCCGGCAGGAAACGTGGGTACACAAATCAATAAACTCGACCCGATAAATAAGGGTGATGTAGTTTGGCATCTGCGCCCCCAGGAAGTGCTTACCATCGGACGACTGTTTTTGGAAGGTAAATTTAATGCTGAACGCATTTTTGCCCTGGCAGGCTCGGAAGTCGAAAAGCCTAAATATTATAAAACTAAAATCGGGGCTTCGATTTCCGAACTGATCAAAAATAATATTAAGTCCGGCACGGTTCGCTACATTAGTGGCAACGCGCTTACCGGACGGAAAATCGACAAGATCGGCTTTATCGGTTTCTACGATTCCCTGGTAACGGTGCTGCCCGAAGGCGATTATTATGAAATGTTTGGCTGGGCACTGCCCGGTTTTGGTAAGTTTAGCTTCTCCAATTCCTTCCCTACCTTCCTCAACGGGAAAAACAAAAAATATCGTCTCGACACCAATTTTCATGGTGGCGAGCGTGCCTTTGTTATGACCGGCGAAATGGAGAAAGTATTTCCCTTTGATATTTACCCCCTGCAGTTGATCAAGTCGATAATAGTGGAAGATATTGATGCCATGGAAAATCTGGGCATTTACGAAGTGGACGAAGAAGACTTTGCCCTGGTAGAATACATCGATACTTCAAAAAGCGAAATACAAGCTATTGTGCGCCAGGGTATCGATATGATGCGAAAAGAAATGAGTTAATGCTTAAAAACAATACTTAACTAATGAATGCTTTAAGAAATATAGTTGACAAGATTAAACCGCAATTTGAGAAGGGAGGAAAGTTTTCGTACCTTCAAAGTACTTTCGATGCTTTCGAAACCTTCCTTTTTGTTCCTAACAAAACTACCAACAAGGGTAGCCATATTCGCGACCATATCGACATGAAACGCACCATGAGTGTGGTGGTAATTGCACTTATTCCTACACTGCTCTTTGGTATGTGGAATGTGGGATATCAGCATCACCTTTCTCTTGGCGAAGCGGCTACACTATGGCAAAATTTCCTGTTTGGCCTTATCAAGGTTTTACCCATCGTAGTGGTTTCGTACGGTGTAGGCCTGGGTGTCGAGTTTATCTTTGCCCAATTACGTGGCCATGAGGTAAACGAGGGCTTTTTGGTTTCAGGGATGCTTATCCCACTGGTAGTTCCCCCGGATACCCCTTTGTGGATGGTTGCCCTGGCTACGATTTTTGCCGTAATTATCGGTAAAGAAGTTTTTGGTGGAACCGGCATGAATATTCTCAATCCGGCACTCACTGCCCGTGCCTTCCTGTTTTTCGCTTACCCACAGGATATGTCGGGCGACAAGGTATGGATAGCTGACCATGGCGATGCAATTTCGGGAGCTACTCCGCTGGGTAATTTGCTCACCGGTCAGCATCTCAACCAATCAGTAAGCGATATGTTCTTCGGTTTTATCCCAGGTTCTATTGGCGAAACCTCTACCTTTTTGATTTTGATTGGCGCGCTCATCCTCATCGCCACAGGCATTGGCAGTTGGCGCATAATCCTTTCGGTATTTCTTGGGGGTTTTGGTCTGGCAGCTCTTTTCAATCTGATCGGGCCTTATGTTGCGCCCGATAATGCCTACATGGCTATTCCTGCCTACTACCATCTCATCATGGGTGGCTTTGCCTTTGGTGCCGTTTATATGGCAACCGACCCGGTGAGTGCCTCGCAAACCAATAAAGGGAAATGGATTTACGGTATTTTGATCGGCGTTATGGCAGTGCTCATCCGCGTGCTCAACCCGGCCTACCCCGAAGGCATGATGCTGGCCATCCTGCTGCTGAATGTATTTGCTCCCCTCATCGACCATTACGTGGTGGAAGGGAATATTAAAAAACGCATGAAACGTGCTCAATTAGCAAGCGCATAAAACGAAGTAATTATGTTTACAAACAGATATATTTTTATGTATGCCTCGGTGATGGTGATACTGGTGGCTGCGATACTATCAACGGCAGCCATGGTGCTAAAGCCTTACCAGGAAGCCAACGTTAAGGCCGAAAAAATCCAGGGCATCCTGGCTTCGGCTACTATCGAGACCAGCCGCGATGAAGCTGAGAAAACCTACAATAGCCACATCGTTAAGGAAGTATCGGTGGATTCGGCAGGCAACATAGTAAGCCTATACGAAAATGGCGAACTGAAACAAGGCCAGGTACGTCCCTTCGACATCGACCTGAAAGTACAACTCAATCGGAAGAAAGATATTAAAGCTGGCAAAAAAACCGAAACTCCTGTATGGCCAATTTTTGTTATCGAAAAAGACGGTAAGCAATCATACGTGGTGCCCGTGCGCGGCATGGGACTGTGGGGGCCAATTTGGGGCAACGTAGCCTTCGAGAGCGATTTCAACACCATTGCCGGAGCTACCTTCGACCATAAGGGGGAAACCCCGGGGCTGGGTGCCGAAATCAATACTTCATGGTTCGAGGATGAGTTTAAAGGCAAAACCATTCTTAACAATAATGGCGAATTTGTTTCAGTAAAGGTTGTTAAAGGCGGCGTGCCCGATAGCGACATGCACGGCGTGGATGCCATTTCGGGTGGTACTATCACCAGCGATGGTGTATCTGCCATGCTTCAAAACAACCTCGAAAATTATGTTCCATACATCAAGAAAAATAAATAACAATGAGCAATAAAGAACCCTTATTTTCAGCTAAAAACCGCAGGCTGCTTACAGCACCGCTCAACAAAGAAAACCCGATCACCATTCAGGTTTTGGGTATCTGCTCGGCCTTGGCGGTTACCGTAAAAGTTGAGCCTGCTTTTGTGATGACCCTTTCGGTGATTGCCGTTTTGGCCATTGGCAACGTAGTTATTTCGTTGCTGCGCAAAACCATTGCTCCGCGTATTCGTATCATCGTACAACTGGTGGTTATTGCCGCGCTGGTTATCCTGGTCGATCAGGTACTAAAAGCATTTATGTATGATGTTTCCAAGCAACTCTCGGTATTTGTGGGTTTGATTATTACCAACTGCATCATTATGGGTCGTTTCGAGGCCTTTGCCATGAGCAACAAGGCCTGGCCTTCGTTTTTGGACGGACTCGGCAATGCAGCAGGCTATGGATGGATTTTGATCGTAGTGGCCTTTTTCCGCGAGCTTTTAGGCTCGGGTTCGGTATGGGGTTACAAAGTCATTCCCGATGCCTTTTACGATTTTGGATACAAAGACAATGGCCTGATGATTTTGCCACCGATGGCACTTATCACCGTGGGCATCATTATCTGGGTTCAACGGAGTAGGAATAAAGATCTGGTTGAAGATTAGAGATGTCCGATGTCAGATGTCCGATGTCAGATGTAAGATGTCCGATGTCAGATGTCAGATGTCCGATGTGGATGGATGATGTGATTTTTGATGTAAGATGTGGATTTAGGATGTTAAATTTTTAGATGTGAATTAAAGTAATGAATCAGCAGGAACTTGAAGATAGATTGATTGACTTTGCCGTGGTAATTCTTAACCTTGTGGGAATGCTTCCTGCAAGTGCGGCAGGCAATCATCTTGGAGGTCAATTGATGCGGTCGGGCACTTCACCTGCATTGAATTATGGTGAAGCCCGGGCAGCCGAATCGAGGAAGGATTTCATTCATAAAGTTAAAATCGTTCTAAAAGAACTTCGTGAATCACTAATCTGTCAAAAGATAATCGAACGTTCCAGTTTGCTTCCTCATGGAAAGGATTTTATTCAAAACACGATGAAGGAAAATAATGAACTAATCTCGATCTTTGTGGTAACATTAAAATCCCTAAGCAAAGAGGTATAATATTAAACATCACAATATCAAAACATAAACAAATCACACATAAACATCAAACATCTAAAATCGGACATCTGACATCAAGAAGATCTTCAATCTCAAATCAACATTAAAAACGAATAAAAGTAACAAATTATAACATGGAAAATCTAATTAGCATTTTTGTAAAATCCATTTTTGTTGATAACATGGTATTTGCATACTTCCTCGGGATGTGCTCCTACCTGGCCGTATCAAAAACAGTGAAGACCTCGGTGGGTCTGGGCATTGCCGTAGTATTTGTTTTGGGCATTACCGTACCGGTCAATTATCTCATCAATAACTACCTGTTGGCACCAGGCGCATTAACATGGCTTAGTACTTCGCTGGCCGATGTCGATTTGAGCTTTCTTAGTTTCATCATGTTTATCGCCGTTATCGCTTCGATGGTTCAACTGGTGGAGATGGTAATCGAGAAATTTTCGCCGGCACTGTATTCTTCGCTGGGGATTTTCCTCCCGCTTATCGCTGTAAACTGTGCCATTCTTGGTGGATCACTATTTATGCAGGAGCGCGAGTATGCCTCCATTGCCGAGGCTACCTCCTTTGGTTTAGGCTCGGGCGTGGGCTGGTTTCTGGCCATCGTGGGCATAGCCGCCATTCGCGAAAAGATAAGGTACTCCAATGTTCCCGCTCCCCTGCGTGGCCTGGGCATTACCTTTATCATCACCGGCCTGATGGGTATTGCATTTATGAGCTTTATGGGGATAAAATTGTAAAAAAAAAACAGTCATTTGTGGTCATTGAGCCTGCGGCCGTCATTATTCGAAAGTAGTTGATCAAGAGATATTTAAAAAAACATGAGATCTATATGACGCGAGCAACGCAAATGACAATCAATGACTGCACTTGACAAACAAGATATTAAGTAAGAAATTTAATACATTTTTAAAATGATTTTAGCAACTGGTATAGGCGGGGTAATTGGCATCAGCATAGCCATTTTCCTTTTGATAATTCTTTCGCTGGTGGGCATGCTGCTCTACGTTCGCACCAAGCTCACCCCACAGGGAAAGGTTAAACTAACGATTAACGATGAAAAAGAATTGGAAGTTGACCCGGGTAGCACCGTGCTTTCCACACTGTCAAATCATGGTATCTATCTTCCTTCGGCCTGCGGCGGCGGAGGCACTTGCGCTATGTGCAAATGCCAGGTGCTGGAAGGCGGCGGCTCGATACTGCCTACCGAAACGGGCTACTTTACCCGCAAAGAGCAAATGAACCATTGGCGTCTCGGCTGCCAGGTAAAGGTACGCGAGGATATGAAAATCCATGTGGAACCCGAAATTTTTGGTATCAAAAAGTGGGAATGCGAAGTGGTGTCGAACCACAACGTGGCCACCTTTATCAAAGAATTTGTGGTGAAACTGCCCGAAGGCGAAACTATCGATTTCAAATCGGGTGGGTATATCCAAATTGACGTGCCATCCTGCGAAGTAGCGTTTAAAGATATGGAAGTGGAAGACGAATACCGCGAGGAATGGGATAAGTTTAAGATGTGGGATTTGAAAATGAAAAATCCCGAACCCATCTATCGTGCCTATTCGATGGCCAACCACCCTGCCGAAGGAAATATCGTAATGCTAAATATCCGTATTGCAACCCCGCCATGGGACAGAAAAGCCGGCGGATTTATGAAAGTAAATCCGGGTATCTGCTCCTCCTACATCTTCTCGCGCAATCCCGGCGACAAGGTGATGGTTTCGGGCCCTTACGGCGAATTCTTTATCAAGCCCACCGACAAGGAGATGATGTTTATTGGTGGCGGTGCCGGAATGGCTCCTATGCGTTCGCATCTTTTCCACTTGTTCCACACCGAAAAAACCAAGCGCAAAGCTACTTTCTGGTATGGCGGACGTTCGATGCGCGAGCTGTTTTACATGGACGATTTTGAGAAAATTGAAAAGGATTTTGACAATTTCAAATTTAATGTCGCCCTATCCGAACCCAGCAAAGAGGACAACTGGCAAGGGTACACCGGCTTTATCCATCAGGTAATTATGGATAATTATCTGAAAAGCCATCCTGAACCCGAAGAAATCGAATACTACATCTGTGGCCCACCCATGATGAATTCGGCGGTACTCAAGATGCTCGACGATTATGGCGTTCCCCCCGAAAACATCGCCTTTGATGATTTTGGCGGGTAAACTTGCCCCATCATAAAAATGTAAAAACTCCCAGTCCGGAAAATATCCCTGCTGGGATTTTTTTTGAATTACCATTTTGATGAAGGCAAAAAAAGTACGGTCGCGGTAGAAATGTCGCAAATATTTACTATTTTTGCGACAAACATACACATTAATACACTTGCAAAGTATTGAAGATAAGATATTAAAGAAAATAAAAAAAGCAGGCCGGGGTTCGCTGTTTTTCACTGAGGATTTTCTTAGCTTTGGAACAGCAAAAGCCATATCCAAAGCATTGCAACGATTGGTGAAAAAAGGTGATATAGATCTCATCGCCCGTGGAATCTATACTCGTGTGGAAATTGATCCGGTTTTGGGTAGAATAATGCCAGGTACCGAAGCAATAGCTGAAGCGATAAGAAGAAGAGACAAAGCAAGAATTATTCCTACCGGGGTAATGGCGATGAATGCACTTGGGCTTTCAAGCCAGATCCCGATGAATGTTGTGTATCTTACTGATGGTGCTGCAAGGAAAATTGATTTAGGACGGCGAAAAATAATTTTAAAAAAAACTACACCTAAAAACCTTGCCGCCATCGGAAAAATCAGCAGTCTGGTTATTCAGGCTCTAAAAGAAATAGGAAAAGACCTGGCGACTGAAAGCGAAGTGGCTATCATTTTAAAACAACTCGACAAGGAAGAACCTTATCGTTTGGAGCACGACATAAAGCTGGCTCCAGAATGGATCAGAATCATTATGCGCCAAGCACATAAAAAATACCAAAATGATTAATTGGCTACTTGCTCCGGAAAAAACCAGGCGAAATGCTTATATTGAGATTGCTGAAAATACTGGCATGTCGCCTTTTGCCGTAGAAAAAGACTGGTGGGTGGTGCAAACCCTGGCAACTATCTTCGAAATGGATGTAGCAAAATATCTATTATTTAAAGGCGGTACTTCGTTAAGCAAAGCATGGAAACTGATTGAACGATTTTCGGAGGATATCGACTTGGCTTTGGATCGGGAGTTTTTTGGTTTCACTGGGGAGCTAAGCAAGAACCAAAGGGATAAAATTAAAAAAACTTCAGGTAAATACATCGATGAAGTTTTCTTCCCTGAGTTAAAAGGACGATTCCAGGAAAGAGGCTTCAGCGATCTAACTTTGGAATTGGAAGTGGAAGCCGCAAGTGACAGAGACAGGAAAATCAACCTATATTATCCTTATGTGATTGAATCTCCAGGCTATTTGCAGCCAAAAGTACAGCTTGAAATTGGCAGTCGTTCTCTAAAAGAACCTTATACTGTCAAGACATTCTGCTCTCTTGTGGACGAAAGATATCCTAACAGGGAATTCACACTTGCACCGGTGAATATCCCCACTGTGAACCCTGAGCGCACTTTCCTTGAAAAAATATTTCTATTGCACGAAGAATTCCAGCGACCTACCCAAAAAAGAAGGGTGGAAAGACTAAGTCGCCACATTTATGACGTGGTGAAACTTTCAAGAACTGAATTTGCCGAAAAGGCATTGATCGATCCTGAACTATACACAACCATTTTAAAACACCGCCAAAAGTTTACTCGGGTTGGTGGCGTTAATTATAATTTGCACCAACCGCAATCCATCAATCCTTTGCCAACAGTCGAAGCCATGGATGCATGGAAAAAAGATTATAGCACCATGCTCGAGCAAATGATTTATGAAGAAAATCCGCCTTCATTTGAACAGTTAATGGATGAGATGAATTCCATTAAATTCAAAATTAATAATTTACCTTGGAAGATTGAAGTAAAATTTCCGCTGCCAAATTTCTAAGATTTCGAGAAAATCCAATACTACATCTGTAGACCGCCCATCATAAAAATAAAAAAACTCCCAATCCGGAAAATATCGTGGCTGGGAGTTTTTTTTAGGCGATATATTTTGCGATAAGCTCGTAAAAGGAAGTATTGTTGATGGGTTTCGAAATGTAATCGTCGCAGCCGGCTTTCTCGGCGGTAATACGGTCGCTGGTCATGGCATAGGCCGTTACAGCGATTACCGGGAGTTCGGGGCGAAGTGCTTTAATTTTGCGGGCAGCCTCATAGCCATTCATCACAGGCATGTTTATATCCATCAGCACTAAGTTAATAATGGGGTTTTCGGAAACGATTTTGATGGCGATTTTACCATTTTTTGCTCTAAGTACCTTCATCTTTTTTCGATTCAGCAAAAGCTCGAAAAGGTGGTAGTTGGTATCATCGTCTTCGGCAACAAGCACCGTAAATTCGCGACTAAGACTTAAAGCAGGTTTGTTGTATTTTCGGGCAATGTCGATCGATTCGGCAACGCTGGCTCGCAGCGGAAGCTCAATATAGAAGCATGAGCCTTTGTTGGGTTCTGATTCGAGCCATATATGCCCGCCCATCATTTGGCTTAGTTTTTTGGAGATAGATAGCCCCAGGCCGGTGCCTTCAAATTCGCGGGTACTCGAATCATCGGCCTGCCTGAAAATTTCAAACACTATATCCTGTTTGTTTTTGGGGATGCCGATGCCGCTGTCTTTAACATAGAAAACCACATTGAGTGTATCCGCCTCAGGTTTGATGTTGGCAACACCAATTTCGATAAAGCCTTTTTTGGTAAATTTGAGCGCATTTTTTATCAGGTGCGAAAAAACCTTGTCAATTTTTTGCAGATCACCCGAGAGCAGCATGTTACGTATTTCATCGGGCACTTTAATTTCCAAAGCAACCTGGTCTTTGCCCATCGCTTCTTTTTCCTGCCGCGCGTACATCTCTACGTTTTCAAATAGTTCGGACATGGTAAATCGGCCAATCATCATTTTTACTTCATGGCTATCGATAAGGCTAATGTCGAGAATGTCTTCGATAATCGAAAGCAGGTGCCGCCCACTTTTGGAGATGATCTCGGTAAACTCGCTGATTTGATCCAGGGGCATGTCTTCTTCTATCATATCTGCAAAGCCAATCACCGTATTTAGCGGGGTGCGCAATTCGTGCGACATGGTGGCCATAAACGAACTTTTTAACTTATCGCTTTGTTCGGCTCGTTTAAGGGCTTCTATCAGCTTGGCCTCATATTTCTTTTGTTCGGTAACATCTTCAACAATGCCAATGCCGTCCACAAAATCACCATTATCATCATAAATCGACTTAAAGAAAGCCTTTACCGGTGTAATTTTTCCGGAGGTTACCGACTTGTAATTCCCTTCAAAATATCCGCTGCCGGTATCCAAAGCATTCCTAACAGCATTGGTTAAGTCCACATTACTTAGCTGTGTCAGCATATTTAAACCTACAAGTACCTGACTTGAAGATCCAATAATTTTCTCGAAATTAGTATTGCAGTTTAGGATAACGCTTTGCTGGTCAAAATTAAAAACGCCCATCGGGGTATTGAGAAATAGGGTTTTAAACTTTTCCTCGTTTTGCTTCCGGTTATGCTCGGCAAGATGGGCAAGGGTAACATCGCGTACTACCGTTAATACGGTATTTTCGGAGGCTTTTACCATACGTACGTCGAAATAGCTCCTACCTTCGGGCTTGTCGATGAAGTAATCGTACAACTGCATTTGTCCGCTGGCCAGGGTTTTTGCGATGTTGTCAAGGGTAAGCTCAGCCAAATCGGGTGGTAGTACGTCCACTATTTTTTGGTTGAGGAATTTTCGAGATTCAATTATCAATTTTTCCTCAGTATCGGAATGATACTCCACAAAGAGTCCATCCTTATCGAAAATAAATAAAATATCGGGCAGGGCACCAAGCAGCGATCGCAGACGCGATTCGGATTCCTGAAGTTGGTCTTGTATTTTTATCCGATCCGAAATATTGCGCGACACCGATAAGGCCTTGGTTTGCCCATCGATAAGGATGCGCTGCACCACCACTTCAGTCCAGATATACGTGCCATCCTTGCGCCTTTTGCGTTCGGTAAGTTCGATTTTGTTGTTGTGTAGCAATTTTTCTTCGCGGCTTCGGGTTAAGTTGCTGCTGCCGGAATTTTCGGATATCTCATCCAGCAGGTTCATCCCCAGGAGTTCATGGCGCGAGTAGCCGGTTTGCTTTTCGGCGGCAGGGTTTACATCGATAATTATCCCTGATTCCTCACCAATTCCGGTAATAAAAACAGCATCGGGGATATCCTTGAAAAGCTCCTCAAAATTGCGCTCGCTTTCCTGAAGTGCCGACTCTGCTTTTTTAAGGCGGGTAAGATCCATCACCGCCTCTACAATGCCGGTAACATTTCCCTGATTATCTTTTATCGGGCTGGTATATATTCGGTAAAAACCCTTATTATAAATGGGGTCTTCGGGCCCTGAATTTCTTACGTTGGCTTTTTGGCCTCGAAATACTTTGTCAAGAATACATACGCTGCAAGGCGAATCTCCACATTTAAATGCCTCGAAACATTTTTTGCCGATCTGGGCGGCATTTTGTGATAAGCCATGAATGTCCATCAACTTTTGATTCATATTCACGATACGATACTCGCGATCGATAACAGCGATACCACCCGGGAAAGCATCAAAAACGGTTTGCAGCGATTGAAGAGCCAACGAGAGTTTTTCTCTTGTTTTAACCTCGCCTGATACATCCACCAATGCCAGTCGGCATTTTACCTGCCCCTCGATTTGGTCGGGAGCAAAAACCATTTTGGAGGTGATGTTGCCCACCGTAAACTCCTGCTGATGAATTTGATTTTGATGGATACTCTGATATAAAAGTTTTAAAAAGTGATCCTTCTCGCTTACTGCAATAAATTCAGGAAATGATTTCCAGCGTATATCGTCTTTGCTTTTGCCTATCAATTGCGAAGCCGTAGAATTCAGTTCGGCTACCCTGCCATCTTGCTCTAAAATCAAATAACCAACCGGCCCGTTGTCGAAGAGATCATAATATTGTTCCGCCGTTTTTTCGATCTCCATTCTGCTTTCGATCAGCTCCTGGTTCTGCGATTTCAGATCTTTATCCTGCTGATTCAAATTTTTGACCATGTCGATGATGTGCAATTCACTCTGCTTGCGTTGCGTAATGTTGCGAGCCGTACCCTGGAGTCCGTTGATTTTACCATTTTGGTCATGGGTAAAATAGGCACTTACTTCGATCCAAACCTGATGCCCATCCCTATGTTTGCCAATAATTTCTGTTTGGATTGTTTGGGCTTGGGTCTTATCTTTTTTATATGCACTGAGTTTTTGTTCTAATTCGACCTGCATCCGCGAGAGCGATTCGGCAGTAAAAATTTCGTCCTTTGTTTTTTTTACCCGTTCATCGCGAGGAAATCCCAGGAGTGTTTCGGACGAAGGACTTAGGTAGTTAAGATTTAATTTCAGGTCGCTGGCCCAGATTACCTCGGCAGAGTTTTCGGCAAGTCTTCTAAATTTTTCTTCGCTGATTTTAAGTGCAAGTTTAGCCCGTTTAATTTTTGCATTGTGCAGATACAAAAGGATGATAACACCCACCAATAAAATGCTAAAAGCTAAATGAAAGAGGCGAAGGCTTGTTTCGTGTCGCTTAGCAAGCTCATCGAAAGCAGAACCGGAACTTTCGTTGGCAACCAGACTTATGCCATCCGCAGCATCCTGAGAAACTCCGGCATAACCATGAGCGTCCACAGATTTTATGAAAAACAGAATTAGAAAACAAAAACTGATGAAAGCTATTTTTCTAACAAGCCACCCTACATTTTGCATGAAACATCTTTATTAAAAAATCATCATCAACAAAGATATTTATTATCGCTGATAAGCGACCTTTTTTTACAATAATTCAGGATTCCCTGACAACTTTTTAAAAAATGAACTTCCTTATTAACGAATTTTATAAAAGTCATCCTTCTTCGCTCAAGCCCACAAGAACGAAATACCGTACTTTTGCCGTTTCAAAATTAAACTGTGATTCAGCTTATTTAATTATAAAAATATTTTATCATGTCAAGAGGAATGTTTCATGTACCCGATGCGCATAATGAGGTGGTGCTTACTTATGCACCCGGCACACCGGAAAGAAGTAGCGTAAAAAAAATGCTGGAGCTAATGCGATCCAAAGTAGTGGACATCCCCATGTATATCGGTGGAAAAAAAATTACTACGGACGACAAACGCGAAATCCGTCCCCCGCACGACTTGCAACATCTGCTGGGATATTATTATATGGGGACCAAAGAACATGTAGTGATGGCCATCGATGCTGCTCTGGCTGCGCGCAAAAAATGGCAGGCCATGCCATGGCACGAGCGGGCAAGCATTTTCCTGAAAGCTGCCGACCTGATATCCGGCTCGTATCGGGCTAAAATTAATGCTGCTACCATGCTGGGGCAAAGCAAAAATGTATATCAGGCCGAGATTGATGCTGCCTGCGAAACTGCCGATTTTTTCCGTTTCAATGTGCAATATATGAAGCAGATATATCAGGATCAACCCATATCTTCCAAGGGTGTGTGGAACAAATTAGAGCAGCGTCCCCTGGAGGGTTTTGTTTACGCCCTAACGCCTTTCAATTTTACTTCGATAGCTGCCAACCTGCCTACGGCACCCGCTATGATGGGCAATGTGGTGGTGTGGAAACCCGCTGCAAACCAGATTTATTCGGCAGCCGTAATTATGGAAGTCCTTATCGAAGCGGGTTTGCCCGATGGAGTGATTAACATGGTGAATGTTTCGGGACCGGTGGGTGGAAAAGTGATGGCCGAGCATCCCGATTTTGTGGGCGTGCATTTTACCGGTTCCACGCAAGTGTTCAAAAAAGTGTGGAAGGCCATCGGCGACAATGTGATGAACCACAATACCTACCCCAAAATTGTGGGCGAAACCGGCGGGAAGGATTTTGTGATGGTACACCAATCGGCACGCCCCGACCAGGTGGCTACGGCACTTTCGCGGGGAGCCTTCGAATATCAGGGGCAAAAGTGCTCGGCAGCATCCCGGGCCTATATTCCGCAGTCGCTGTGGCCGGAGATAAAAAAACTGGTGTGCGACGATTTGCAGACTTTTAAAATGGGGCCGCCCGAAGATTTTCGTAATTTTATTAATGCCGTTATCGATGAACCCTCCTTCAACAAAATCGCTGCCTATATCGACCAGGCTAAAAAGGACGGACTGGAGCTGGTTGCCGGTGGTAGTTACGATAAGTCGGTTGGCTATTATATCGAACCCACCATCTTCCGCACCAACGACCCTAAGTATGTTACCATGGAAGAAGAGATTTTTGGACCGGTGCTCACCATTTATGTTTATGACGATGACAAGTACGAGGAAACCCTCCAACTGCTCGACCAGACTTCGCCCTATGCTTTGACCGGAGCTATTTTTGCCCTCGATCGCTTTGCCATCGAGCTGGCTTCCGACGTTTTGATTAATGCTGCGGGCAACTTCTACATCAACGATAAGCCTACCGGAGCAGTGGTGGGTCAACAGCCCTTTGGCGGCGCACGTGCCTCGGGCACCAACGATAAGTCGGGTTCTTATCTTAACCTGATTCGATGGGTTTCGCCCCGGACGATCAAAGAAAACTTTGACCCGCCCACCGATTATCGCTACCCCTTTATGGACGAAGCCTGAGTAGTGTTCGTCCTTAAAGCCGATGCTCTGAATTGCCCCGGGTTTTAACCCGGGGAAAATGAGCCTGGCATAAGATCCCCCGCGATTTTGCCACGCCACAGGCGTGGCAAAATCGCGGGGGCTTTTACCCTTCTCATTCAATCCCAGCCCTAAAGGGCAGCCTGTCCCGCTCGTGCGGGAAGGCAATTCATAATTCAAATAACGTACTAAAAAGACAGGCACTAATTAGTCTTTGCTGCATGTACGGTTTTTTATCCTGCCATTTTTCAATTCCTTCAAGCGAAATGCTCCGATAAGCATAAGTAAGGCATCATTTTGAGACTTCTTTCTATTGTTTAATTATCCTGCTAGTTTTGTAACCTGGAGCAGATAAAAGGTAGGCCCCATTTGGCAATGTTCCAAAGTCAATTTCATTCTGTCCTTGTCTGGCTTCGACTGATTTTACCAATGTGCCAGAAATACTATAGATATTCAAACGACTATCCTGTGCAGCTTTTCTTAGCATTACAGTTAGTTTGTCACAAGTAGGATTAGGATATGCTGGGGTCATTTGCTCAGAAATTTCAAAAGTACCCGTTGTGGGAGCATCATAAATAGTACTAAAGAAGGCAAGGCGATTTGGAATATTTTCGTGCAACCAATTCTCAATATCGGCAGACAATCGACCTGGGTGCGTGATCAGGGTATATGCAAAAAGCGCTGTTTCAGGCATATCCTCTAAGTCAGGGAAACTTTGAGCATATTCAGTTACGAAAGATGGGTCAGCTAATTGTGCGTTTGTCCAGGCCGTGTCATTTTCGTAAATATCCTGAAGTGAGGCATGCACGGATTCATGGAACACCGTTTCTTCTAAATCATGTGTGCTAATACGGTCATCCATATTATCAGAATAAAGAACAAAGAAGTGTCCTTGAGTTTCAGCAAATGCAGTTTGATTGCCTTTGTTAATTACAACATGATTCAGCATATCTCTCTGCACAAAAGGAAGTTTTCCAAGTCTCGGGCAAAGCTTATCAGCATACCCTTGCGCTGCTTCTTGCGTATTAAAGGTGCTGTGGCACCAGATCTCCAGTTTTTCACCATCCGAAAAAGTTGCTTCAAACACGAAAGTATCTTCATCATATAGATTACCCCCATTACCAGGCATTTCTTTATCTTCTCGCCCAATAAAAGCGAGACTTGCGAACGAATCCGGGTCAGTATCTAAAATAAAGTCGATGTCGTTTGACACCACCGAGTTCGGAAAAAGAGGATCCCCTGCTTGTGCTTCCTTACTTGCTATTGCTACAAGAATCAAACAAATAGAAAAATATATTTTTATCATTTTTACGATGCTTTAAATAAAGAAATATTCATTATTATGCTAATAATATTTTCTGCAAAATTAATGTATGCAATTGCAATTTAAAAGACGGAAGAATCAGAAAAGGAAGTTAATTATGGGGAAAATTATGATTCGTGGATAAAATTGACATGAATCAACGGCAGGAGTAAATATTTTGAATCGTGTACTATTATTAATACCACTTTTTCAGAATTAGAAATCAGCGAAGAATCTTTTTGAGCAACCACTGAAGTTGTTATTAGTAGGATAAATAATAGGGTACTTTGTATTTTATAAATGAGGTCTTACGTTTTTAATCAAGTGTAATAGTAATTACTTAGTTTGTTATCATAATTTTCTTTTGTTCAGAATAATCGTTTGATATTATTTGCATTAAATATAAATTGCCTGGTAAGCCAGATAAATCAAAAGTTTTTATTTCGTTTTTCTCAAGGCTAATCTTATTCTCTTTATAAACTACTTGTCCATTGATATTAGTAATTGTAATTGTTGCGTCCATTAGGTTAGAAAAAGCATTTGATAAAAAGAAATTGCCATTATTCGGATTTGGGACTACCAGCATATTATCAACTTTATTATCAACAAAATTAGGATTGCAGTAAAAATCAAAATCAGTCAGATTAAAGAAGGCCATAATCTGCTCTCTAATTACACAAGGTCTGTTTTCGATAAAGGACGATAAGTCATTTTCAATATCTTCCTCCCAATCACTATAACTATCAGGATAATTCCATCTTCCTATATGGCTTAATATTTCAGGACTATATATTCCTTTTATTGAGTCCAATTTGTTTTTCATTAGCTCAGCATCAAAATATGTGTTTAGAATTTCAGCATACCTTGCAACAAAAAGAGATTTGAACATTTCATTTTTTATTAAATTGCGAAATAAAAATGTTGAACTCGGCGAGTTTGGCCAAGTGATAGTAGAATCATTTCTGCTTGCATGAGCAAACATATTATAGCTTTCATTTCCAAAACCTGCATCTAAATCATACAATACCCACCTCCATTTACCATCAGGTATTTCTCTCCACAATTTCATATTATTGGCAGGCCAGTCATAATTTGCAAAAAATAATTCTGCTATTGTATAATCAATATAATTATCAATATCTATCTGCGTTGTTACATATTCGTAATTACTTTCATATTCCAAACTGTTATTCCCGATAAATTCCATCAAATTCTCGTAAGCAATATTCCCCGGTTCGCGAAACTCAACGGATGCCTCGTTAATGCCATGGGTATATTCAACATATCTTTCATCAATTCTATCTCTAATTGTATGTATTCCCCAATATTCCCCGTTGATATACACAATTACCGCTTGAAAATCCTGATAATCTATATTTAATGACGAGGATATGTTTTGCGCAAGCAAATCCTTTATTATCGTTTGCCCTCCCCAAGCACCCATTGTTGTTCTTAAGATAAATCGCTTATAGGTATTCACTTGTTTTTGGGGGAATAATTTGTAATTAAAATATTTTTCTCCATATTCATTTCTTGCATATAATCTTAATGATTTTTGCGCTGCATGTCGTGTTTTGCCACCATGAATTCGTAGGCCTGCATCTTGCGAAAAGCCAGGGTCTCCATTATTTTCGAAATACTCAATATGCACATCTCTTTCCCAGTTATCTCCATGCCTAAAATAATTACCTGACCATTCAGGATTAGTACTATCATAATATACACCGGGTACAAAAATTCCACTATCGAAATTGAAAAGATTATCATATTCCGTAACTAGGGATATTACAGGGATTGTATATTTTTCTAATATTTCATCACCAACAAAAAAAGTTTTTGTGTAAATTTTGCTGGTTCTTGTACCATTATTATAGGAAGCAAATCGTAAAATCGTTGCTTTATCGCTTATTTCAGGAGGAGATTCCCAGCCTTTAAAACTAAGAAGACTTTTGTCAGGACTTGTAGGAATCTCAGATAATATATTAGCTTGGGGGTTTATATCATTTACCAAAATGGAATCCGTAAAAATATTAGTACTCTCGGTTGGAATATCGCCATTTAAAGTATAATAAATAGTATCAGCTGTTAAAGCGTAAATTTTTAATGAAAGAGATGCTGTGTAAAACCCTTGCTGATGAGAGAACAATAACCTATTTGAACTATTATTAGAGCTATTTGGTGAAGGTGTATTTATTACAAACCAATTGGTATGTCCATCTGGAATCCTACCATACGATTCATCAGAGGATAAATCAGCAGCATTCGTTTGATCAATTATAGCTCCCGAATTATTTGAAAGGTACAATTCTTCGCCACTTGCTGATATTTTGAAATTAGTATGCAATTCGCAGGTGTCTAATCTGTTTTTATCGGAAGCAAAAACCAATAAATAGCTGTGAGGTAATATTGTAATTTCTGGGAAAACCCACTTGTCAAGTTCATTATTATCGTCAGACAAACTATAATTTAACAGGCTAATAGTTGAGTTCGATGCATTATATAATTCTATCCAATCGCTAAAATCACCATCCTCATCTTGAATTGTAATGTTGTTTTTTGCCATAAATTCATTGATTAACACGCTTTGGCCATCAACAAAAAGACTGATTAAAGAGAAGAATATTATTAGTGCTTTTTTCATGATTTTTAGTTTTTTTTCATGTTTCTATTATTGGCAGCCGCTGTGTAAATGAAATTCAATAATCCCTCATTTGTTTTGTATTCGTTAATTTGAGATGCCAAAGTTAAGCATTGTTTTTTATTAGGTGATTTTAAAAATCATGTAAATAATAAAATCGCGTGGGGAAATCACTGAGCCGCCCCAATTGGGCGGCTTTACACCCTACCGCTTCCGCAAGCATTCTGATGTACAGACGCGCTATTAGCGCGTCTCAGCACGCCATGAAGATATTTGAGCCGCCTGGAAAATCAATGCGCCGCTTGTGGAAATCACTGAGCCGCCCAAATTGGGCGGCATTACCCCATCCCACTTCCGCAAGCATTCTCCGGTATAGACGCGCTAATAGCGCGTCTCTATGCGTTACTTCCCGGCGTTTTCCTTTTGGAATATCTCGATAAGCTCTTCGGGTGATTTGCCGAGATATTTGAGCGAAACCTCGGCATCGTCGGCAAATTCATTGTCGGGATACTTTTCGATAAACTCTTCGTAAATGGCTTGCGCCTTGTCCAAACGCCCCAGGTTGTTTTCGTACACGTAGCCTTTTAGAAACAAGGCTTCGGGAGCCTTGTCATAGCTGCTGAATTTTGTGATGATCCGGTCGTAAAGCTCGATGGCTTTGTTGGAGCGGTTGGTGTTCATCGCCACATCGCCGGCCTTGAAAAGATAGTCGGGCGCCAGCGAATCGCCGGGAAAATCGTTGGCAAAACTTTCGTAGGCTGCTATCAGCGCATCCACACCCTTGGCATCGATAAGCCCCGACTCGGAGAAGGTGGTCGATTCGATATCCTTAATTTCCTGGAGCTTCTCGCTGCGTGGCGATGCACACGAAGCCATCATCAAAACAAGGCACACTGCGGCGGTGCCGGCAATAATTCGTTTCATCATTTTACTTTTTAGATTTCTTCTGTATTGGAAATATCATCTTGTAACTTGCATTGGTCTTGCCCTTGCTAATGTCGCTGAGTTTGCGTCGGATAAGCGTTTTGCGCAGAGCACTAATTTTGTCGGTAAACATAATGCCTTCCAGGTGGTCGTATTCGTGCTGGATGACCCGGGCGGCAAAACCGGTATATTTTTCTTCTTTCAGCTCCCAATCCTGATCGTAGTATTCGATTACCACTTCCGAGGGACGCTCTACATCTTCGCGAATGTTAGGGATGCTCAGACATCCTTCGTCCATCGTTACTTTTTCGCCCGAATTTTCGAGGATGTAGGGGTTGATAAAAATCTTTTTAAAATCTTGCATCTCCGGCATTTTATCTGCGTAAGGCGTTCCATCGATAATGAAAAGGCGGATGGAACGATTGACCTGCGGAGCGGCCAGCCCGATGCCATCGGAGGAGTACATGGTTTCGAACATGTTGCTGACAAACTGATCCAAATCGGGATAATCCTTATCAATTTCTTCAGCTACTTTTCTCAGTGTCGGATGGCCATAAGCCGTAACCGGTAATATCATAGCAATGTTTTTTTTCTTTTTTACTTTATTTAATCTCTGATTTGTAAACCTTAAAATGCCGATTTTGTTTGCATACTTTGCATGTACGATTGCAGCATAATGGTCGCGCTTACCTGGTCGATCAGTCCCTTGTTTTGTCGATCTTTTTTCTTCAGGCCTGCTTCGCGGATGGTGCTTTGCGCCATCACTGAGGTAAAGCGTTCATCAACTCTATCGACCCGAATATCGGGAAAGTGTTTTTTCAATTTTTTCACAAAAGGCTCAATGAAACGTTGGGCTTCCGAAGGCTCGTTGTTCATCTGCCGTGGTTCGCCAACCACAAATAAATCAACGGTTTCACGGCGTGTGTAGTCATCAAGAAAGGGGAAGATGTCATCGACATGCACGGTTTGCAGGCCGCTTGCAATTATCCGCAGTTCATCGGTAACCGCAATGCCGGCTCTTTTTCTGCCGTAGTCAATGGCCATGATTCTTCCCATAATAATTATCCTTGTAAAATGAAGCGGCAAAATTACAAAGAAATTACCGAATGTAGAGAAAATCTGTATTTTTGGCCGAATCCAAAATTAAATTTCCGATGAATGAATTGATACAGGGCATTGAGGATGCCTGGGAAAACCGTGAGCTGCTTAAGGAAAAAGCAACGATAGCACTGATCGAACACGCCATCGAAGAACTGGATAAGGGGCGGCTGCGCGTAGCTGAAAAGGTGGATGGTGCATGGCGGGTAAACACCTGGTTAAAAAAAGCGGTGATCCTTTATTTCCCGATCCGACAGATGGAGACTTCACACGCCGGCGTGCTTGAGTTTAATGATAAGATGGAGCTGAAACGCAATTACCAGCAACTGGGCATCCGCGTGGTTCCACATGCGGTGTCGCGCTACGGAGCCTACATTGCGCCAGGCGTAGTGATGATGCCTTCGTACATTAACATTGGAGCCTGGATTGATAGCGGTACTATGGTGGATACCTGGGCTACCGTTGGCTCGTGTGCGCAAATTGGCAAAAACGTCCACCTGAGCGGGGGTGTGGGTATTGGCGGAGTGCTTGAGCCGGTGCAGGCCAGCCCGGTCATTATCGAGGACAACTGTTTTATCGGTTCGCGCTGTGTGGTTGTTGAGGGCGTGCGTATTGAGGAAGAAGCGGTGCTGGGAGCCAATGTGGTGCTCACCATGAGTACCCGGATTGTTGATGTGAGAGGCAGCGAGGCAGTCGAAATGAAAGGCATCGTTCCCCGGCGATCGGTGGTTATTCCTGGCACGATGGCCAAAGAGTTTCCGGCAGGTACTTTTCAGGTTTCCTGCGCGCTGATTATTGGCGAGCGCAAGGCCTCGACCGATTTGAAGACCTCGCTCAACAGTGCCTTGCGCGATTTTGAGGTAGCGGTTTAGTGAATGTCCATAAAGTCTATAATTTTTCATAAGTGTCCGAAAGTTTTGATGAAATCCACATTTTTATATTTATCATGTTGATAATCAATAGTTGTATCTTTTTTTTTGATAAAAAGGGCTCTTTGACAAAAATTACGAACTGTTAAGATTTAA
>Ga0307929_1000176_pt1 | contig 66639 bp, 60 predicted proteins | sample AceLakmetage1330_FD_203160 | JGI IMG/M metagenome (GOLD analysis project Ga0307929, IMG submission 203160) | Saline water microbial communities from Ace Lake, Antarctica - #1330 | ecosystem: Environmental > Aquatic > Non-marine Saline and Alkaline > Saline | place: Antarctica: Ace Lake... | reverse complement strand
TCGCCCGCTTTGAAAAAGAACGCGGGCTACCGGTGGATCTGATCCGCAAGATCAACTCGACCAACTATCTGGAAAATGCCTGGGCGAAATTTGAACGCTCGGACGTGAACATGGATGAGTTCGACGAACTGTTTGCACAGGAAGCTGCAGCTTTGGGACATGAGGTCCGCGGGCGCGAGATCATCGCGCTGCTGTCGGGTGATGTACGGCCGGAAATGGTTCATGCGCTCAAAACCGTCAAGGCCAACGGCATCAAGGTCGGCTGCATCACCAACAATGTGGCTGCCGGCGAAGGTGCGGGCATGGCAACAAGCCACAAAAAGGCCGAAGCCGTGCAGGCGATCATGGATGAGTTCGAACACATTATTGAATCGAGCAAGGCGGGTGTCCGCAAGCCGCATCCGAAAATCTACGAAATGGCGCTGGACGCACTCGGCGTTGATGCTGGTGATGCGATCTATCTTGATGACCTCGGCATCAACTGCAAGGCGGCGCACCAGGTCGGCATGAAGGCGATCAAGGTTTCAAGCGCCGGGCAGGCAATCAGCGATCTTGAGGCTCTGGTGGGTATTTCTCTGCGATAGATTTGGCTGTCTGACATAGCACAAACGTAAAAAGCCCCGGCATTGCTGCCGGGGCTTTTTAGTGTCGTACAGCGTGTCGCTGATCAGTCGGTGATACCGAGGCGGGCTTGCGCATCCTTGCGGGCTTTTTCAAGTTCCGCATCGCTACGGCCCAGCTGGCTGGCAACGCTCTTGATCTGGTGGACTTCAAAGCGGTGCAGTTCGCCATCCGCATAGGCCACTTCCCACATCATCGACAGAATGTCGATCTGCTCTTCGGTGGAGAAATTTTTCTTCACCGCGTCGGTAAACTGCCAGTTCGAGTAGTTCGACTTCTGGCGTTCTGTTGCGATATCGACAAGCGTCTGAGCGTCTTCGGTCGTGAGATTGAAGCGCTCAGAGACAATGCGCTCCATGACAGCGCGCTCGGTGGCGTCGAAGTCTTTGTCGAGACGTGCGCCCTCCACCATCAAGGCGGCAGCGGCTACCTGTTTGACGGAGAACGGATCAGCGCTCTCGCCACTCGGGCCATTTCGGTGTTCAAGAAATGCAACAATTCGATCAAGCATAGTTCGCTTCCCCTTGCGAGCGCACCCTCTTTAGCGGTGCCTCAGGGGCGCATGTGCCCTATCGGCAATGCGCCCCCAAACTCAATTACAACTTACCCGTTTAGTGCGCCAGCATGCCCGAAGGGGCTTTGATCGGCGTACGACGCGGGAACACCATGTCCAGCACAACCGCAATGGCCGGCAGCACGGTGATCGACATGATCATGTTGATCAGGAACATGAAGGTGAGCAGCAGGCCCATATCGGCCTGGAACTTCAGCGGTGAGAAGGTCCACGTGCTCACGCCAACGGCCAGCGTAATGGCGGTGAACACCACGGCCATGCCGGTCTCGAACATCGACTGCTTGAAGCTGTCGGTGATGTCGAGGCCTTCGGCGAGATGGAACTGCAGGCGGTTGTAGATATAGAACGCGTAGTCCACGCCTAGACCCACAGCCAGCACCATCACCGGCAGCGTTGCCACCTTGAGACCGATCTCCAGCTCCTTCATGAACCAGTAGCCCAGGAAGGTTGCGAGCGTGAGCGGCACACAGCAGCAGATGGTCGCCCGCCAGTCACGATAGGTGAGGTACACCAGCAAAATGATGGTTGCGTACACGTAGAGCATCATCGGCAATTCGGAGGTTTCGATTTCCTCGTTGGTTGCCGCCATCACGCCCACATTGCCTGAGGCAAGACGGATCGTGACATCGTCACGCGGGTTGGCCGCGCGCCACGTCTTCACGCCGGAGATCACGCCCTGAATGGTCGTGGCCTTGGCATCGTCTGTGAAGATCTGCAACGGCAGGGTGGTGCAGTCGACGTCGAGCAGACCCGAAGAAGTCGGCACCGGACCCACGGCCTGCACAAGCGCGAACTTGTTGCGCGGCAGGGTCTGGTATTTGAGGTTGCCTTCGTTCCAGCCAGCGGACGAGCCCTTGGCAGCCGTCGGCAGAGAAATCACGGCAGCCACGCCCGGCACGTTCTCCATGTACCAGGAGAAACGGGCGAGATATTGCATGATATCGTGATTGATACAGGCTTCAGACGGCGTTTCGTTGACCACCGTCAGCAGGTTGAGACCAAGCGCAAACTTGTCCACCACGAAACGACTGTCCTGATTGTAGCGGGCATCTTCGCGCAGCTCGGGGGCACCGGCATGAAGGTCACCCACATGGCGGCCAAGGCTCTGCCAGAATGCAACACCGAACAGCACGATCGATGCGAAGAAGATGACAACGGCAATGCGCGGCTCGGCGAGCTTGCCGACATAACCCATGATCTTCAGACGGAAGTCGCGGGCGCTGTTAGCGCGGTCGACGAATTTCTCATCAAACGAGAAGTAGCTGGCGAGCAGCGGCAGCATCACGAGGTTGGTGATGATCTTCAGAGCCACACCAATGGAGGCGGTGATGGCCAGTTCCTGAATCATGCCGATGGGGATGAGGATCAGGGTGCCGAAGCCCACAAGGTCGGTGATGAGGGCCATCGAGCCCGGGATGAACAATAGCCGGAAGCTGGCACGTGCAGCTTCTTCACCATTGGCGCCAGCGGTAATCTCCTTGGTTATGAGATTGATCTGTTGCACGCCATGACTCACGCCGATGGCAAACACCAAGAAGGGCACAAGGACCGCCAACGGATCCAACCCGAAGCCCAATATGGTGAGCACACCGAATTGCCAGACCAGCGAGGTGAGCGAACAGAAGAGCGCCAGGAAGGTAAGCGCCCAGGACTGTGCGTAAAGATGCACGGATAGCGCGGTCAGCACGAAGGCTATGAAGAAGAAGACGAAAACCGTCTGCGCGCCGTCGGCAATGTCGCCAATCAGCTTGGCGAAGCCGATGATATGGACTGAGTATGTATCGTTCTCGTATTTGACACGGATCTTTTGTTCGAGCTGGTCTGCCAGATCAAAATAATCCAGCTTCTCCTGAGTCTGCGGGTCAATGTCGAGGAGCTCGGCCACAACCATCGCTGCGGTTGAATCTTCGGCCACAAGGCGGCCAAGGAAGTTGCCGCGGATAACGTTGTTCTCAATCTTCTCCAACGCTTCAGGCGTCATATTGTTGACGGTCACCGTACCGGGGATCACGTCGTCGGCGTTGATGCCTTCTTCGGTGATTTCCAGATAGCGGGTGTTCGGCGTCCACAGCGACGTCACCGTGCGGCGGTCAACGCCGGGCAGGTAGAACAGTTCGTCGGTGACGTCTTTGTAGGTCTTGAAGAAGTCTTCATTCCAGATCGTGCCTTCGCGCTCAGCGAGGACGATGACAACGCGGTTCGAGCCGAAGAGGCGATCGCGGTATTCTTGGAAGGTTTCAATATATTCGTGGCCGGTCGGAAGCTGCTTTTCGAAGCCCGCATCCATCCGAAGCTGGAGGGCGAAAAACGCGCAGGCGAGGGTGACCAGACCGAAGATGGCCAAGATCAATGGCCTGGCACCGAACAATATGTTTTCAATCAGCTTGATCATTTAAAAGTCCCGTTTCGCTCCACGCCGCGCCGGTTCGCGAACGGGGTCATGCCCCACCGCTGCCGCGCGTACTCAAACCCAAATGTGTTGCCGGGTCCGTCGTGACGCCGCTTCACTGCCCGTGTTGTTCAGCGGGAGCAAAGAGAGCGAAAACATCCCCGGCTGGCGCAGCCGACCCGGGCTGAAACCCGAATTCCGACGCCAGTTTTTCCATCACACCAATGTCAGGGGTAATTGTGCCGATCACGTTTATGCGAAATAGCGCTTTACTTCAGCGCTCCGCCCCCCAGTGATCAACCGCATACGGATTGAACCCGTATGCACCCCTCCCCAATGGTTTCTCCAATAATGTCCGGCTTGTTGCCGGCTTCTTTTCATCAAGTGGCAACACCTGTGCCGATGCCTTAGACCACTTGCGAACGATCCCGATAGCACGGGATGACGCATGTTGGTACCAAAACATTGCAGAAACCAGAGCAAATTTGCCGCGTCTGCGCCAGCGATAAGAAGCCCCGTGGCCCCGGGTAGCTGGCTTTATGGTTAACGCCGCATGCGTAAGGAGTTGATAAGCAAAAGTGACACAGGCGTCACTTTTTTCTTGCTGAGGCGCCCCTCCAGACCTACCTTATTGTCAGTAGAGCTTGTTGGCCGTGGCTTTGAGGTTTGAGAATGGCTGTTTTCTGCGGAAAACAGGCAGATCACCGCAAAGGCAGGTATCAGGCTCCGACAGCACGGGGCATTGCACGCAGATTGTGTGCGGCGCCCTGAAAAATCGAGCGGTTGCCGGCATTCTGCCCCTCAGGGGCCCGGCTCTTGGAGGAGATAACGCACCGATGACCACGCGCCAGATTACATATGATGCCGCCTATGATGCGGTTGCGCCCAATGATTTCGCCGCGATGATTGAAGTGGACCGCTACGGCAAGCGCTCCACCGCATTCGACAAGATCATTTCAGCCACCCATGACCATTTCTGGGATCCGCTGGACACCAAATACATCGACTTTTCCGAGCCGTTCGACATTGAAAACGAGATGATGCTGCCTGAGAGCATGGTGCCTGAGCTTCAGCTCCCCTGCTTCCAGAAGCTGACCGAAAAACAGCGCGTGCGCTTTGTAAGCCAGAACGCCCGCTGGATGCTTTCCGCCATTTTGCACGGTGAAGCCGGTGCGCTTGGCCTCTCGGCATCGCTCTGCCACATCCTTCGTGATCCCGGCGCGCAGGAATATGCCGCCAACCAGACCCGCGAAGAAGCCCGCCACGTCACAGGCTTTGCAGCCTATGTGAAGGCACGTTGGGGCACGCCGCTTCCCTGCGGCGACACCCTGAAGAACCTCCTCATCGACATCGTGAATGCCGAAGAGGTCTACAAGAAAATCGTCGGCATGCAGATGCTGGTTGAAGGTCTGGCAATGGGTGCCTTTGCGGCGCTCTACACCAACGCCAAGGACCCGCTTCTTGTGCGCCTTACCCAGCTGGTGATGACGGACGAAGCCTTCCACCACAAGTTCGGCAAGATCTGGGCAGACCGCACGGTTCCCAATCTCTCCGAAGAAGAGCAGCACATCATTGAGGACTGGGCAGCTGAATGCTTCCAGACCCTGCTGTTCAACCTGGTGAACCCCGAGCAGAAGAAGATCATCTATGCCGAGTTCGGTCTCGACTGGCAGGTGGTGCAGGCTGAAATGCTTGAAGCCTTCACAGATGAGCACCGCAAGGAGCACATGAAGGAAGGCACGGACATCTTCCGTGTCCTGATCAAGACGCTTCTCAAGGCCGGCATCATCACCGACCGCACGAAGCCGTTCTATGCCACCTATGTGGACATGGAAGAGCTTAAGGCCGAAGGCGACCACATGGTCGGCGACGACATTGCCGAAGAAGGCATCAAGTATCTGCAGACCATCAATTTCGGCACACGCACTGATGCGCTGAAGACGGCCGCTGCCGAGTAATCTTACTCACAGCCGCAGACACTGAAACGATTGGCGGCCTTCCCGGGAAACCGGGAAGGCCGCTTTTCTTTTGGGCGACAAGCCGCCTAACCTGTCCGTATGACGTTACAGGCCTACATTTCCGATGCCCTGAGCGGGCTCGCACTGCCCTCCCCTCCATGGCGGCGGATCGGTGGCGGCGTGTGGGGCATCGTCTTTGACCTTGGCGACAAGACCGCCCTCAAACTCGTGAAGCACCGTGGCGGGATCGGCTCTGGTGCTGCCATTCACGAAGGCGAAACCCGCGCGCTTTCCCTGCTTGGCGGGCTTGGAGGCCGCGTGCGGACTGCGAAACCCGTCGCATCAGGCACATTTGATCCCGACACGGAAGGTCTCGCGGATTTTTGCGGATGGATACGTATGGCATATCTGCCCGGCACGCCTGTTGCCGACCTGATGGTCCAGGCGCGTGGCAGCGAAACGCGCGAGGAACTGATGCGGCGAACGGGCGAAGTTGCGGCGCAGTTTCATGCGGCGAGCGCACCGCTTGCACCTAGCCAACCGTCACTGCCTGCCATATCCCAGCAACGGCTTTTGGAGATCGCGGACATTGTCGGCGACATGCGGCAGGCATGTAGTGAGGTGGCGGACATTCTTTCTGCGGGGCCTCAACACAGCTTTCTGCATGGGGACATCAATGGCGGCAATGTTCTGCTGGAAGCAGATGCAGCGGGACTTGTTGATCTGGGTGAGGTCCAGTCCGGGCCGATTGAGATTGAGCTGCGGCATGCGCGTGATCTTGGCGGACCGGCGGAGGCCATGTTGCGAGGCTATTGCACCGAGGCTGAAACGGATCTTGATACCGACAGGCTGGCGGCGGCCTTCTGCCTCAACGCACTTGGGACGCTTGCCATTGCTATGCTGGGCACAGTTTCGGGCCTTGATCCGGTAGCGGCGCGTGTTCGGGCGCATGAGGCATTGAGCGCACTCAGTTAAGCCTGAACGATCTTGTTTTGTTCTCAAACTCGCTCTAGCTTTCCCCCATGAATACCGGTGAAGCATGGCAAAATCTGATACTGCCCGAGGATGGGCGGCAATCGGCGCGGGCGCTGGATGTGCAGCGCGGCGTCTGTCGCTATCTGGGCAAGCTCGGCCATGCATCGCTCACCGAATTCACGTTGGCGTCCGGGCGCCGGGCCGATGTTGTGGCGCTGGGGGGCAAAGGCGAGATCATCATCATCGAGATCAAAACCAGCCTTGCCGACCTGCGTGCCGACAGCAAATGGCCCGAATACATGGATTTTTGCGACCAGCTGTATTTTGCCGTGCCACAGGATTTTCCGGTGCACGAACTGCCGGCAACAACCGGCCTGATGCTGGCGGACCGCTATGGCGCCGAAGTGATGCGCGAGGCGCCACACGAAAAGCTCAATGCCGCCCGCCGCAAGGCCGTAACTCTGCGCATCGCCCGCGCCGGGGCGCTGCGGCTTTCATATCTGGCGGACCCGGAAGTGGGCTTGCTTTAAGATTGTGCGCCAAACGGCATTAACCGCTGGAGCGGTCTTGCCCTTTCGGGCCGGGCGCGCGACCCCTATGATCGCGATTCAGTTCACTGGGTATGCTTATTCGCCCTAGAGGCCATCCGCGAGACTATGACAGTTACCAACAGCCAGCCTGAAACCGATATCGGTGCCGAGCTTGATATTATCGCCCGGTTTCCCGAAGCGCGCGTTGTCTGCCTCGGCGACATCATGCTCGACCGCTATGTCTATGGGCGGGTCGACCGGATTTCGCCCGAAGCACCGATCCCGGTGATTGCGGTAGAGCGCGAAGCATCGATGCTGGGCGGCGTCGGCAATGTGGCGCGCAATGTGGCAGCGCTTCAGGGGGCAGCCAGTCTGCTGGCGACCATCGGTGACGATGATGCCGGCCGCGAAGTGGTGCGGCTGTTGTCGGTTGAAACCCGCATCGACCCGGATCTCATTACGGATATCGGCCGTGCCACCACGGTGAAGACGCGCTTTGTGGCGGGCTCACAGCAATTGCTGCGGGCTGACCAGGAAGTGTCGTTGCCCCTGTCTCAGGCAAGCGTCGATTCAGTGGTGGAGGCGGCGCGCGCGGAGATGAAAGACGCCGGCGCGATCGTGCTGTCGGACTACGCCAAGGGCTGCCTTTCCGACAATGTGCTGCAGGCGATCATCGGCACCGCGCGCAGTATCAACCTGCCGGTGATCATTGATCCCAAGTCGGCTGATTTCAGCCGCTATAGCGGTGCAACGCTTATCAAGCCGAACCTCAAGGAACTGGCGCTGGCGACCGGCATGCCCTGCGGTACGGATTCAGAAATCATGGATGCAGCGCATGCAGCGCTCACCACATCCAACGCGGATGCACTGCTCATCACCCGTTCGCAGGCTGGCATGACTTTGGTGTCGCGCTCACAAACCGGGCTTGATGCAGCCCACTTCCCCGCGCGTGCGCTGGAAGTGTTTGACGTGTCAGGGGCAGGCGACACGGTGCTGGCCGTGCTCGGCCTTGCCATTGCATCAGGCGCAAGCATGGAACAGGCAGCCTCCATCGCCAACGCTGCTGCCGGGCTGGTAGTGGCAAAGGTCGGGACGGCGGTCGTGCATCCCGATGAATTGTCGCGCGCCATCCACTCGGCAAACGTCACCAAAGCTGACCGCAAGATTTGCGCGCTGGCCGAAGCGCAAGATCTGGTCAACCGCTGGAAGTCGCAGGGGCAGTCGATCGGCTTCACCAATGGCTGCTTCGATCTCATCCACCCCGGTCACCTTTCTCTACTGCGACAGGCGCGGGCTGAGTGCGACCATCTGGTGGTCGGGCTCAACTCCGACAGCTCCGTCAAAAAGCTGAAGGGTGAGACACGGCCGTTACAAAACGAGATGGCCCGGGCGCTGGTGTTGGCATCGCTCGAAGACGTTGACCTGGTCGTGATCTTTTCAGGCGAGACACCGCTGGACCTCATCGGCGCTATCAAACCGGACGTGCTGGTGAAAGGCGCGGACTACACGGTTGAGACCGTGGTCGGCGCAGAAATTGTGCAGGCCGCCGGCGGACGAATTGTGCTGGCCTCGCTGGTGCCGGGCCAGAGTACGTCGCGCACCATTGAACGCATGACCGGCTAGGACGGAACACCAGATGATTGTTGTGACAGGCGGTGCCGGTTTCATCGGCTCAAATATTCTCGCCCAATTGTCTAAGGACGGACGCACCGGCCTTGTCGTGTGCGACTGGCTGGAGAATGGCGATAAGTGGCGCAACATTGCAGGCTGCGAACTTGAAGACGTGATCGCGCCCGAAGCGCTGTTCACATTTTTGCAGCAACACGCAAGCCAGATAGACGCTGTCATTCATATGGGCGCGATCTCCTCCACCACGGAAACCGATGTGGACCTGATTGTCCGGTCAAACATCCGGCTGACCAATGATCTGTGGGACTGGTGCATCAAGAGCGGGACCCGCCTCATCTATGCGTCGTCAGCAGCCACCTATGGCGGCGGCGAAGCAGGCTTTGATGATGACATGAGCCTTGGTGCACTGGCGGCACTTGCACCGCTCAATGCCTATGGCTGGTCGAAGCATGTGGTGGACCGGCGCATTGCGCGGCATCTGTCGGAAGGCGGGGCGACGCCGCCGCAATGGGCCGGGCTTAAATTCTTCAACGTCTATGGGCCGAACGAGTATCACAAGGGCGGACAAAAGAGCGTGGTGGCGCATATTCACCCCGCGGCCCACAACGGCGAGCAGGTTAAACTGTTCCGCTCGCACAACCCGGACTATGAAGATGGCGGGCAATTGCGCGACTTTGTGTATGTGAAAGATTGCGCCCGTGTTGTCTCGTGGCTACTGGAGACACCGTCCGTAAGCGGACTGTTCAATCTGGGAACCGGCGAAGCGCGTAGCTTCAAGGATCTGGCCAATGCAGTGTTTACGGCACTCAATCGCAAGCCGGACATTGCCTATGTGGATACGCCTGTGGCCATTCGCGACAAGTATCAATATTTCACGCAGGCAAATATGACCAAACTGCGGGCGGCAGGTTACACGTTACCGTTCACGTCACTGGAAGATGGGGTCGCGGACTATGTCCGCACTTATCTTGAAGCGGAAAATCCGTATCGATAGCAGTGCTGTTAGCGCGGCGAGCGCTTGGCGAGGATGCGCTGCAATGTACGGCGATGCATGTTGAGCCGCCGCGCGGTCTCCGACACGTTGCGACCGCACAATTCATAAACCCGCTGAATATGTTCCCAGCGCACGCGATCCGCAGACATCGGATTTTCGGGCGGGTCCGGCAATGTATTGGGATTGGCCAGCAAGGCTGCTTCCACGTCATCCGCGTCCGCAGGTTTTGCCAGATAATCAACCGCGCCAAGCTTCACGGCAGCAACGGCCGTCGTGATGTTGCCGTAGCCGGTCAGCATGATGGCGCGGGCATCTGCGCGCGCGCCGTGGAGTGCCTGCACCACATCAAGGCCGGTCCCATCTTCAAGGCGAAGATCAACGACTGCAAAAGCAGGCGGTGCGCGGCGCACTTCGGCTAAACCCTCGCTGACGCTACCTGCCAACCGCACGTCAAATCCGCGCCGTTCCATGGCGCGCCCGAGACGGGTGAGGAAGGGCTGGTCATCATCCACAAGCAGCAATGATTTGTCGGCAAGCGCTTCAACACGGGAGGTGTCGCGCGGCAAGTCGGCATTTTCCTGCGATGTCATGGCTGATGGCCTTTGCTGCATCTGGTGGGCGTTTGGAGCACCCTTTTTGCTGCTGTGTTATATGGCTCAAAGCGACCAGTAATCAACAAGATTTGCCCGGAAAACGCACTCAAATCCATTGTCTTTCAACGAGTTACCAGGATTTTGGACTCATTGGGTGTCTGCACCGGCCTCCACCACCGCACGTGGCCAAATAAGCCGGATGATCGCGCCACTCTGCCCGCGGGCTGCATTGGCGGCAATCAGCCGGGCGCCGGTGCGTTCCACCAGGGTCTTGGCGATGAAGAAGCCAAGACCCATGCCGCCGCCATCGATGTCTGCGGCGACGGCCTGCTCGCCGGGCAGGGTGCGGCGGGTGGAGACATAAGGTTCGCCCAGCTGGTCAATCACGTCGGCGGAAAAGCCCGGCCCGTCATCGGTGATGGATATTTCCACCGTGTCCGCCCACCAGCGCGCGCCAACGGTCACGCGCTTGCGTGAAAAGGCAACGGCATTTTCAATCAGGTTGCGCAGGGCATAGAGAATTTCGGTGCGGCGGATGAAGTCCGGCGGCGCGCCCGCAGTCGCCTCACTTTCGGGCGACATCTCGATGGCAATTTCGCGGCCCCGGTCGCGGAAGGGATCAGCGGCCTCGTTGAGCAGCACCGCAAGCGACATGCGCGCATGAACAGCATCGCCGGCTTCACCGCGCAGGCTGAGGGTCGCGAGAATATCGCGGCAGCGCTCGGCCTGACTTTGCAGCAGGTCCAGATCTTCCTGCATGGCCGGGTCCATGTTCGCCGCCTGGTCGCGCTTCAATTCCTTGGTGACAAGCGAGATGGTGGCAAGCGGAGTGCCAAGCTCATGCGCCGCAGCGGCAGCTAAACCATCAAGCGCCGACAGGCGTTGTTCGCGGGCCAGCACAAGCTGGGTGGCGGACAGGGCCGCAGACATACGGCGGCCTTCGCGCGCTACACGGAATGCATAGGCCGACATGAAAGCAAGGCCGAGCATCAGCGCAACCCACATCCCGGCGATCCATAAAGGCGGCAATCGCACCTGCTCGCCTGCGTACCAGGGCAAGGGCTCATGCAGCCACCCAAGCAGCGTCACCACGCCGAATGCCAGCAATGCCAGACCGATGGTGGCGCGCAGAGACAGAGTGGTGGCCGATATTGTCACCGGCACCAGAAACAGAAAGGCAAATGGGTTTTCCAAGCCGCCGGTGAGATAAAGCAACACGCCGAGCTGCAGAATGTCATAGGCCAGATAGGCTGCGGCTTCGCGCTCTCCCAACCGGCGCGGTGCGGGATAGCGCACGGCCAGAACAATATTGAGCCATGCGGATGCCGCGACCGCGCCGAGGCAAAGTCCCAGCGGCAGATCAAAGCCCAGCACAAAGGCTGTAAACATGACGGCCCCGGCCTGTCCCGCAACGGCAAGCCAGCGCAGCAGTATCAGCGTTTGCAGCCGCAACCGCCCAGCCTTGAAAATGTCGGTTACGGCGCGGGCAACAGGACTGCCCTGTATCGGGTCCGGTGTTTGCTGTGTTGCTGTGCGGGATGCTGTGGATGTCATGAGTGCTATGCGGGTTGGTTCTGTAATTAAAATGCGGCGCGGGCTGGCGCAGCCTGAACAGACTAGTCCAAAGTGGCGGCCCGATATACCGATGACGAGACGCAAATCCAATGTCCAGTTCCCCGACACCTGCCCTTGAGGTTGCCGACCTTGCCAAAAGCTATGGCCCGGTGGTGGCAGTGGATGGCGTCAGCTTTACGGTCGGACGCGGCGAGACGCTGGCTTTGCTCGGCGGCAATGGCGCGGGCAAAACAACAACGATTGCCATGATCCTCGGGCTGGTCACGCCCAGCGCAGGCACGCTGCATGCGCTGGGGTTTGACCTCGCGACCCAGCGGCGGCAGGCAAATGCGCTGATGAATTTTGAGAGCCCTTACGTTGATATGCCGATGCGGCTGACGGTGCGTGAAAACCTGACAGTCTATGCGCGGCTTTACGGGCTGGACCATGTGCGCGACCGGGTGCTGGCCATTGCCGATGATCTGGCGCTGACGGAGTTTCTCGACCGGCCCTCGGGCAAATTGTCCGCCGGGCAGAAGACTCGTGTGGGGCTGGCCAAGGCGCTGATCAATGAGCCGGAGCTGCTGCTTCTTGATGAACCCACCGCATCGCTTGATCCGGATACGGCGGATTGGGTGCGCAGCTATTTTGAAGCCTACCGTGCCCGCACAGGTGCTGCGATCCTGCTCGCCTCACACAATATGGGTGAGGTAGAGCGGCTGGCGGACAATGTGTTGATGATGACGCGCGGACGCATTGTGGACAGAGGCAGCCCCACTGCCCTGCTTGCGCGATACGGGCGGACGACGCTTGAGGATGTATTTCTGGACGTTGCGCGCGGCACCGGCATTCGCGCAGACAACGTTCTGAACGAAGAGGCGGCGTCATGAGTGCGCGGATAAACACGTTGCCGCCGATCAGCCGCAACAATCCATCATTCTCACCGGCGCGCGTTGCGGCAATGGTATTGCGCTACTGGTATCTGCTGCGCGGCTCATGGCCGCGGCTGCTGGAGCTTGGCTACTGGCCTTCCATGAACCTTGTCATGTGGGGATTCCTGCAGACTTTTCTGGCGCAAACGACGGATGTGTTTGCACAGGCGGGCGGCGTACTCGTGGGCTCGGTGCTGTTATGGGAGTTGATGTTTCGCGGTCAGCTTGGGTTCACGATTTCATTCTTTGAAGAAATGTGGAGCCGCAATTTCGGGCATCTGATGGTGTCGCCACTCAGGCCTATTGAGTTCGTGACGGCGCTGGTGACCATGAGCATCATCCGCACGATTATCGGCATGACGCCAGCATTGATCATTGCCACCTGGTTCTTCGGCTTCAACCTGTTTGAGCTTGGCATCGCGCTGGTGGCGTTCTTTGCCAACCTCGTTGTGTTCGGCTGGGCCGTCGCGCTTGTGGTGACGGGTATCATTCTGCGCAATGGGCTTGGTGCTGAAAGCCTTGCCTGGGCAGTGCCATTTGTCTTCGTGCCGCTATGCGGCATCTATTATCCGGTCAGCGTGATGCCGGGATGGCTTGAATCCATCGCGCTGTGCCTACCACCAACTTACGTATTCGAAGGTATGCGGAGCATCCTGTTTGATCATGTGATCGACTGGAACCGCATGCTGCTTGCAGCAGGTCTGAATGTGGTGTTCTTCGCAGGCGGGTTTGCCGTATTCATGGCCTTCCTGCGCGCTGCCAAACAACGCGGGATGCTGCTTACCATCGGCGAATAGGTTTGGCGGTAGTCTCAATCGTTGCCGCTGCGCTTTCCGGGCAAGAACCGCGTTTCGCCGATACGCATGATCCAAATGTCATCGTCCGCAAAACCGCGATCGCGACCCGCCGCCTCAAAGCGCTGCGGCGGTTCGAAAGGCGGCTCTTCGGTTAGGACGACTGTGCCCCAATGCATTCCCACCAAGGTTCGCGCGCCGATGTCGATGCCGATCTGTACGGCCTCTTCCGGGTTGGCGTGACTGGCTTTCATGATGGCGCGCGGCTCATAGGCGCCGATGCCAAGCAGGGCCATGTCGAATGGACCTTCACGCGCACCAATCTCCTCAAAGACCGGCCCATAGGCGGTGTCGCCGCCAAAGAAGATACGGCCTTCCGGTCCGTCAAACGAGAACGCCGCCCACAGAGACTTATTGGTGTCGAGGCCGGAGCGGCGCGACCAGTGGATGCAGGGCAGCGCCTTGATGGTGAGATCATTGACGGTGATGGACTGGTACCAATCCATATCCACCACGAACCGGAACCCGCGTTCGCGAAAAAAGTCACCTAGCCCCAACGGCGCCACCACGGTCATGGCGTCCTTGCCGGGCAGCCGGTTGAGCGCCGTCTCGTCGAGATGGTCGTAGTGGTTATGGCTGATTGCCAGAATGTCGATCGGCGGTAGATCTGCGATAGCAATACCGGACGGCACAAACCGCTTAGGACCAAAGCCGACGGGGCCTGCATAACTCGTGAGATAAGGGTCAGTGAGGATCGTCTTGCCGGCCAAGCGCAACAGGAAAGACGCGTGCCCAAGCCAGGTTACAACTCCGCGATCCATATGCTGAGGGTCACGGGCCTTGGCCAATGACGCCAGCGCCTGCGGGCGGGGCAGAACGTGATGATCGGGAATTTCAACATCGCGCGAGGCGCTGCTGAACATGCGCACCATGAATGGCACCATGTCCTTCAACCCTGCCGTGCGGTTGGGGCTGCCGGGCGGATTGCGGAAACGTCCCCCGGGCAGGTGATGCCAAGGGGTGCTTTGCGTCACCTGGGTCTGGTTGCCGGTATCCGGCAGCTTGCGGGCCATATGAGGGGATATACGCACTCGTGCGACGTAAGCAAGGCGCCTTGCCTGCGGCACCAGATGCGCATGCTGCTGACTATTCGGCGCCCGATGCTTCCAGCAAGGCAACTGCGGCGCGGTGGCGACGCTCGCGGGCGAGCATCAAGGGCGTGCGGCCGGTGCTGTCGGTGTCGTTGAGATAGGCGTTGGCCTCAATCAGGATTTCGAGAATTTCCGTCTGGCCCTGCTTGGCAGCAATCATGACGGGGGTCTCGCCGCCAGTGCCCGCCTTGTCCACGTCGGCTCCTGCATCAACCAGCAATTGAGCCAGATCCGCCCGGTTGAGCCGGGTGGCTTCTTCAAGGGCCGTTAGGTTGGTACGGGTCGCGGCCACGTTGACCCTGGCGCCGCGATCCAGTAGCAGCTCAACAAGCGGTTTGCGGCCGGTGCGCACCGCCTCAATCAAGGCTGTCTCACCCTTGGCACTGCGCTCATTTGCGCTGTACCCCGCCAGAAACTGCTCCTCAACCCGTTCTATAACGCCGCTGCGGATGGCGAGGATTATTGCGCTTTCTTCGAAAAGCTGCGCCGATACCGGCATCGGGGCCAGAACCATGAAAACTGCAACAATGGCGGCCGCCATTGCTCCGCATCCGCGTGCGGCGCGGGCGATTTCTGGAAAGACATGGAACGTGCGACTCTTGGCCTGCATGATCTGGGAACCTGATGGTATTAGGGTTGGTCTGTACAAAATTTCTCGGGGCCGCATTGGCGACCCGACCTATTGTTAAAGCCACGCTGCCCGCATGCGTCAAGCGCATGATGTTGGCAGGGTGCCCAAAACAGGCTGAACCGATCATGAACCGCCTTCTGCTTGCCGCCATCGTTGTGACTGCCGCCCTGGCACTTACCGGGCTGGGTTTGTTGCTGACCGGGGGGCTCAATGCACCCGCCGCGTTGGAACTGTCCGCCTCCGCACCGGCACGCAGCACCGGGGTGCCTAATATTGGCGGGCCGTTCTCCTTGGTGAATCAGGACGCAGAGCCGGTCACCCAGGCGGATTTCGCCGGGGGCAAGACGCTGGTCTATTTCGGCTTCACGTTCTGTCCGGATGTCTGCCCGACCGCATTGCAGGTGATGTCAGTGGCACTGGACGAGCTGGGTGAGGATGCATCCAAGATCACCCCCATATTCATTACGGTGGACCCGGAGCGGGACACTGTGGCGGTAATGAAATCCTATGTGGCGCATTTTGGCGAAAACTTCGTTGGCCTTACGGGCACGCCAGAGCAGGTTGCTGCCGCCGCCAAGGCCTACAAGGTCTATTTCCGCAAGGTGGAAGACCCGGCATCGAGTGCCGGGTACACCATGGATCATTCTTCTGTCGTGTATCTGATGGACGAGAACGGCAAATATCTTGCGAACTTCACCCATGAGACCCGCCCTGACCGGATGGCGGCGCGGCTGCGGGACTTTCTCTAGCCCCGGCTAAGTGGCAAAGATATCCGCATCACTGCGGAATGCCTTGAACTCAAGCGCATTGCCGGCGGGATCAAGGAAGAACATGGTCGCCTGCTCGCCGGGCTTGCCCTGGAAGCGCACATGCGGGGCGATGATGAAGTCGGTGCCCGCATTTTCGAGTTTGGCCGCAAGCGCCTCCCAGTCATCCCATTGCAGAATGAGGCCGAAATGACGGACCGGGACGTTGTCGCCATCCACCGCATTGGTTGCGGCTTTGCCGGCTTCATGCGGCGCCAGATGGGCGACGATCTGGTGGCCGTGAAAGTCAAAATCGACCCAGCTTTCAGATGACCGGCCTTCGGCGCAGCCCAGCATGCCGCCATAAAATGCACGGGCGCGCGCAAGATCGTCGACCGGGAAAGCCAGATGAAAGCGTGGCATGGTCATGAAATCCGCTCCAAACTGCGATTCGTTGAAACTCTAGCCGCGCTGATGCCATGAACAAGGCTCTTACCAAGAAGGATTCCACCCGCCGCGACGTGATGAGCGTTGCTGGCCGTGAGGTGCCTGTTGTGCTGAAGGCCAATCGGCGGGCGCGCCGGGTGATCCTCAAGGTGGACCCGATCAGCCGGGAGGTGACGATCACAAGCCCCAGCGTGCGCGGGTTTTCGCAGGCGATTGCCTTTGCCCGCAAGCATGAAGGCTGGATCGCCGAGCGGCTGGAGGCGTTGCCGGAGCCGGTGCCGTTTGCCGATGGTGCCCTGATCCCGGTGCGCGGGGTGATGCATGAAATCGTCCACGACAGGAGCGGTAAGGCGCGCGCGCCGGTCCGGGTGGAGGCGCGCAGCATCATCACGGATGCTGATTTACCGCTGTTTTCCGCCGAAAACCAGACGCCCCGGCTGATCGTTTCCGGCGATGCGGCGCATCTCAACCGGCGGGTGACAGACTGGCTGAAACGTGAGGCGCGGCGGGATCTTACGGAGGCAACGCTCGCACATGCAGCATCGTTCGGCACGGCGCCGGCGCGCATTACCCTGCGGGATACGGCCAGCCGCTGGGGTTCGTGCTCCACCACGCGGGTCATCAACTACTCCTGGCGGCTGATATTCGCCCCCCCTTATGCGCTGATATATGTTGCAGCGCATGAAGCCGCGCATCTGATCGAGCACAATCACGGGCCGAAGTTCTGGAAGCTGGTCAAAACCCGCATCGACGACATCGAGCGCGCCAAAATCTGGCTGACGGAAAATGGTGCCGCCTTGCACAGATACGGCGCGCCTCTTATCTGATAAAGTGACCTTGGGTCATTTATATAGACAGTTGGGGAGCAGCAGATGAAACGGCGCACGCTTGGCGACACTCTTGAAGTCTCCGCGCAGGGGCTCGGCTGCATGGGGATGTCGCAATCCTATGGCGCGGCGGACCTTGGCGAATCAGAAGCGACGCTCTTGAAGGCGCTGGATCTCGGCATCACGTTTTTCGACACCGCCAATGTCTATGGCACCGGCCACAATGAGGAACTTGTGGGCCGGGTGCTGAAACCGCATCGCGACCGGATCGAGCTGGCCACCAAATTCGCCATCGTGCCCGGCAAGGACGGCAGGCCGATGGGGGTGCAGGCGGACCCGGCTTATGTGCATGAGGCGTGCGATGCCAGCCTCACCCGATTGGGCCTGGACCATATCGACCTTTATTACATGCACCGGCTCGACCCGAACGTGCCCATCGAAGATACGGTGGGCGCCATGTCCGAACTGGTGGCCGCCGGCAAGGTGAAACATATCGGGCTGTGCGAAGTCTCTTCCAAGACCATCCGCCGCGCCCATGCGGTGCATCCGATTGCGGCGATCCAGTCTGAATATTCACTGTGGACGCGAGACGTGGAAGATCATGTGCTGCCGGTCTGCGCCGAGCTTGGGATCGGCTTTGTGCCGTTCTCGCCCTTGGGCCGTGGTTTCCTTACCGGCGCACTATCAAAGGACGACATGGGCAAGGGCGACATGCGCAAGATGTTGCCGCGATTCAGTGACGAGAATTTTGATGCCAACCGCGCGCTTGTGTCTGCGGTTGAAGACATGGCGGCAGCCAAGGGCGTCAAGGCCGGTCAGATCGCGCTGGCCTGGGTAATGGCGCAGGGCGAACACATTGTGCCGATACCCGGCACCAAGCGGCGCACCTATCTGGAAGAGAATGCGGCAGCTGCCGATATTGTTCTGAGTACGGATGATATGGCAGCGCTTGAGCGCGTGTTCAGCCGTGACGCTGTAACCGGCGCGCGTTACCCGCAGGCGATCATGGATACGGTTGAAACCGATTAGGTTCTACCCACCGAACAGGCGGGCGAAGAAGCCCGGCTCGTCCTTTGGTGGCTCGCGGCGCTGATAGCCATCCGGCGTATAGCCTGGCGGGCCAAAGCGCGGATCATAGGCGGGTGCGGTTGTATCCGCAGGTGGTGTCGGCGCAACCGCAATCGCAACGGGCGGCTGCCAGTTGCCGGGCAGTGAGCGCACGGGTTTTCCGGTATGCGCCGCCGTCATGAAGTTGCGCCAGATTTCAGCGGGCAGTTTGCCGCCGGTGACGCCGGGCATGGATGCGCCCTCATCATTGCCGACCCAGACACCGGCAACGACATCCGCCGTATAGCCGACAAACCATGCGTCACGATTGTCCTGACTGGTGCCGGTCTTGCCGGCAGCCGGGCGGCCGATCTGCGCACGCCTGCCGGTGCCCGACGCGATGGTCTCCGCCAGCATTGCATTCATGCGCGCAACATTGAGCCGCGACACGACGCGGCCGGGGCCACCGCCCTTGCGCTCATACAGCACGTCGCTGCCGCCCTCTTCCGTCTCGATGGTGACGCGGTTGATGATGTGCGCAATGACGCCATTGCCACCATTTGCAAAGGGCGCATAGGCGTTGGTGAGTTCGGCTAGGGTGACTTCCGACGAGCCAAGTGCAAGCGACAGGTCGGCGCGCATGTCCGACACAATGCCGAGCCGCTTTGCGGTGCGTGCCACCGAGTTGGGGCCGGCTTCATGGGTCAGTCGCACGGCCACCGTGTTGATGGATTTTGACAGCGCGTGCATCAGGGTCACGTCGCCCTCATAGCGGTCCGCGAAGTTTGACGGCGTGTATTTGCCGATTTGCACCGGCGCATCGCGGCGGGTTGTGAGCGGCGTCATGCCGCGCTCAAGCGCCGTCAGATAAACGAATGTCTTGAAGGCGGAGCCCGGCTGGCGTTTGGCCGTTGTCGCGCGGTTGAACTGGCTGGTGCGGTAATCACGCCCGCCGACAAGTGCGAGCACGGCACCGTCGGGCTTCATGGCCACCAACGCGCCCTGGCTGACATTGGCGGCTTCACCCACCAGCGCCAGACCGCTTTTGACGGCGCCGACCGCTGCAACCTGCATGTCCAGATCAAGGGTGGATTCAACGGTGATGTCGTAATCCGCATGGCCGACGAAATCGGTGAGTTGTTCCTCGATCCAGTCCACCGCATAGCCTGCTTCGGTGGTGGCGCGCGGGGCAAGCTCGGCGGGAAACGCCTGCGCGGTATCGGCTTCGCCTTGCGGCAGATAGCCGTAGCGCTGCATCGCCTCAATCACCAGATTGGCGCGCGCCTGTGCGGCGTCGGGGTCATTGGTGGGGGCAAGCCGCGAGGGGGCTTTGACGAGGCCTGCCAGCATCGCGGCTTCGGGCACGGTCAGGTCGGCTGCGGGTTTGTCGAAATAACGCTGGCTTGCGGCCTCGATGCCATAGGCACCGGCACCGAAATAGACGCGGTTCAGATACAGCGTCAGCAATTCGTCCTTGGTGTATTCGCTCTCCAGCCACAGGGCCAGCATGGTCTCCTGCACCTTGCGCTTGAGCGTCCGCTCAGGCTTCAGGAACAGGTTCTTGGCCAGTTGTTGCGTAATGGTGGACCCACCCTGCACCACATCGAACGCCTTGATGTTTTCGAGCATGGCGCGGGCGATGCCGTGCGGGTCTATGCCTGCATGGGCATAAAACCGGCGGTCCTCGATGGCGACGAAAGCATGCGCCACATAGGGTGGCAATTCATCAACGCCGACAGCGCGCGCAAAGCCTGAGCCGCGCCGCGCCAGCACAGTGCCGTCATTGGCCAGAATGGTAACAGTGGGTGCGCGGCTGGGGACGGCAAGATCCTGCGTTTCGGGCAGCTCCATCGCCCAGCTGAAGGCAAGGCCGACGACGCCGACACTCACCCACATCAGGGCGACTGCCGCCCAATATCCAAGCCGCTTTGCCGTTGCCCGTTTTGAGAAGGCGGGCAGCGAGAACCACCCGCCGCCAAAGCCGCCACCACGGCCATTGCCGCCGCGACCATTACCGCCCCGACCACCACCGCCGCCCTTCCCGCCACCCTTTCGGGTGCCGGTGCGGGCCTTTTGCGGAGCCGCCCGTTTTGCGGCGGGCCGCTTTGGCGCTGTGCGAGGTTTTTGTTGGCGTGGCGCGGACTTGATGGGTTGCTGCGCCAGTTCCTCATCCGACACCTCTGGGGCCGGTGGATTGCTCCGGGAGCGGATGATACGTGGGCCGGTTGCGGGTTTTATTCGGGGGTCTGGCTCAGGCGGCCGTTCGGCGACGCGGCGGGTTTCCACATCAGCCAGCATCGCGCGCGGCGACGCTGAGCGTGGGCGCGCAGGCGCATTGCTGGTGGTCAGCACGCGGGACATGCGGTCACGCGGGATCACGCCCTCGTCGGACATATCCGAACTCCGGCGGCCCCCACCTGCGTGAGAACCCCGGCTTCCTGCCGATTTTCGCGTTGCCATTGCAGCCTGAAAGTCCCAGCCTTAGCGCCTTGGTTAACCAGAGGTTATTTTCTCAGCCTATGTCTTAATAGGACGTGAAGGCGTGGGTATGGCGCTGGCGTGGCTGTTTTGGGGCGTAACATTCGCTAGTTAAGGCGCAATGCTAACGCCGCCGCTTCCCACGAAATGTAAGACAGCTATGATCAAGCATGCTTAAGAAAATTTGGATCAAGTTCCAAGGCACAATTTCTACAGCCCTGACGTGGCTGGCCATTCTGTCTTTTTACCCGGACGTTGTTGGCTTACCGGCGAAATATGGCTTGGAGCGTTCAGACATGCCTGAGCGCGAGACAATATTCTTGATTCTATTGGTCATTGCCAGCCTCTACATCATTTTCATGGACGCTAGGCCCTCTATTCAATCGTGGCTGGTGGCGCGCAAAAGTCTGCCTATCGCTGTTGTTTCACCGGGGAGGATTAGCTCACACTGTAAACACTATTCAAAAGATGGTTCTGACGAATACATAGATGAAGCCATCTTCTTATTAGGTGTATCCAATAAAACAAGGGAAACACTAAGAAATGTTACTGTTTCTCTAATGAGCTTTGAAGGAACGATACTTTTGCCGCACATAGAAAGTCGGGAGTTTAAGGTAGATATACAACCAGGTGTTTTTGAATTATTCGAGGTCGGGAGATCATTGTTGGCGCCGGGATCGATCTGCCAGGGGCTGCACCGCGGATTTGAGACCATGCCAGCAGCCGACTTTGATCGGCAAAAGATGATTGCGCGCCACGCCCATTTCTCGGTTGCTAAACCGGCAAACCTAAATTTCGGCGGGAGGACACAAGAGGAAGCCCCCGATCCAGTTTTTGACCTTCAAATCTGGGTTACTTCAGATAACACACAGCCAGTAAAGGCAGACGTGGAGATATGGCCGGAAACACGAAACAATCCCATTCGGGTCGTCAGGTTACGCGACCATCATGGCCACGAAGTAAAACCATCCGACCGGGACACGTTAGAGCCCCCCGGCATACGGGAAGGTTAGTGGAGAAGAACCGTTTTGGCGTGAATTGCAGCCCTCCTCCATCCCGCAATTACGGTATGCATGAACCTAAACGTCCAGATTCGACACCTGAAGCGCATTGTCCTGGATGAAGGCGCGGCGGGGTTCGACCACGTCGCCCATCAGTTTTTCAAACAGGTCGTTGGCTTCGTCCATGTGCTCGACGCGGACCTGCAGCAATGTGCGGGCTGACGGATCGAGCGTTGTTTCCCACAACTGATCCGGGTTCATTTCGCCGAGACCCTTGTAGCGCTGCATGGTGTTGCCCTTGCGGCCGATGTCAAAGATGGCGTCCAGCAATGCCATGGGGCTGCGGATCTGCAGGCTGGTGCCGTCCTTGCGCAGCAGGGTCGCAGCCTTGAGATAAACCTCTTTCAGGCGCGGTGAGATGCGGTCCAGCCGGCGGGCGTCGGCTGACGCCATCAGGCGGCCGTCGATGACATGCACTTCGCGCACGCCGCGCACTTCGCGCTCGAAGGTGAGGCCGCCATCATCGGTGGGCTTGCCTGTCCAGCCGCGTTCGGTTTCTTCGGACTGCATGTCGAGGCGGCGGGCAATATATTGCGCCGCTTCTTCGGCCTTGGCGGCATCCGCCATCATTTCTGTATTGAGGGCACCGGCAATTGCCGCCTGCTCGACGATGAAGATCGGATAGCGGGCGCGGATGGCGTCCAGCGCGGTGCGGGCCTGACGGGCCTCTTCCACCACAGACGCCAGATCGGCGCCGCCGAGCTGCTCGCCTGAATGAAGTGTCAGCACCGCACCATCAAGGCCGGTGGCGACCAGATAATCTTCAAGGCCGCGCTCGTCCTTCACATAGGTTTCGGACTGGCCGCGCTTGATTTTGTAGAGCGGCGGCTGGGCGATGTAGAGATAGCCGCCCTCAATCACCTCGGGCATCTGCCGGTAGAAGAAGGTAAGCAGCAGGGTTCTGATATGCGCGCCGTCGACGTCGGCGTCAGTCATGATGATGATCTTGTGGTAGCGCAGCTTTTCGATTTTGAAATCATCGCGGCCAATGCCGGTGCCAAGCGCTGTGATGAGCGTGCCGATTTCATTCGACGACAGCATCTTGTCGAAGCGGGCGCGTTCCACATTGAGGATTTTACCGCGCAGGGGCAGCACCGCCTGGTTGGCGCGGTCGCGCGCCTGCTTGGCGGAGCCACCGGCTGAATCACCCTCCACCAGGAACAGTTCGGAGTCGGCAGGGTCGCGCGACTGGCAGTCAGCCAGTTTGCCGGGCAGCGAGGAGATATCAAGCGCGCCCTTGCGGCGTGTCAGTTCGCGCGCCTTGCGGGCAGCTTCACGCGCAGCGGCTGCGTCCACCACCTTGCCGATGATGCCGCGGGCTTCCGACGGGTGTTCTTCAAACCAGCTCGACAGCACTTCGTTGACGACGCTTTCCACCACCGGGCGCACTTCCGACGACACAAGCTTGTCTTTGGTCTGCGACGAGAATTTCGGGTCCGGCACTTTCACCGATACGATGCAGGTCAAACCTTCGCGCGCGTCATCGCCTGTCAGCGACACTTTCTCGCGCTTCAAAAGCCCATGCGCATTGGCATAGCCGTTGACGACGCGGGTGAGCGCGCCGCGAAAGCCCGCCAGATGCGTGCCGCCATCGCGCTGGGGAATGTTGTTGGTAAATGTCAGCACATTCTCGTGGTAGCTGTCGTTCCACCACAGCGCTACATCAACAGTGATGTCGTCGCGCTCCGCATGGATGGAGATCGGCTTTTCAAACAGCGTGCCGCGATTGCGGTCGAGATAGCGCACGAAGGCTTCGATGCCACCTTCGTAAAAAAGTTCGGTCTCCTTCGGCTCGACACCGCGATGATCCGCGAGGGTGATGCGGACGCCGGAATTGAGGAAGGCGAGTTCGCGCAGCCGGTGTTCAAGCGTGCTGAAATCAAAATCCAGCGTGGTGAAGGTTTTGTCGGATGGGGTGAATGTAATTTCCGTGCCGGACCGCTTCTTGCCCCGGGCCTCGTCCATGGGGGCGTCACCACTCACTTCCAGCGGCGCATCTGCATTGCCGTGGGTGAAGCGCATGGTGTGGGTTTTGCCATTGCGCCAGATCACGAGATCCAACCGCTCCGACAATGCATTCACCACCGAGACGCCAACGCCGTGCAGGCCGCCGGAGACCTTGTAGGAGTTCTGGTCGAACTTACCGCCCGCATGCAGCTGGGTCATGATGACTTCGGCTGCCGAGATGCCTTCTTCCGAATGCATCTGCGTGGGGATGCCACGGCCATTGTCCCGCACGGTGACGGACCCTTCTGCGTTGAGGGTAATGTTCACCGTGTCGCAATGGCCGGCCAGCGCCTCATCAATGGCGTTGTCCACAACCTCATAGACCATGTGATGCAGGCCGGAGCCATCATCGGTGTCGCCGATATACATGCCGGGACGTTTGCGCACGGCATCAAGGCCCTTGAGGACCTTGATGGAGTCCGCGCCGTATTCGTCCGGGTCTATTCCTTCTGGAATATTGTTTTCGTCGGTCATGGTCTTGTTCCTGCTGTCCGTGGACGGACTATTTTAGTCTAATTCGCTGATATTGGTGATGATACGCGAGACGACGCCGTAGTCCTTGGCTTCCTGCGCGCTCATCCAGTAATCGCGATGGGTGTCCTTGACGATCTGCTCGTAGGACTGGCCGGTCGCTTTTTCAAAAATGTGGTTGAGGCGTTCGCGCATCTTGATGACTTCGCGGGCCTGAATGTCGATGTCGGATGCCGAGCCGCCGATGCCGCCGCGCGGTTCGTGCAGCAGGAAGCGGGTGTTGGGCAGGCAGACACGCTCTTCCTTGTCGGCGGCCACATAGATGAGGGCACCGGCAGAGGCGCACCAGCCGGACCCGACCATGCGGACCTTCGGCTTCACGAACTTCACCATGTCGTGGATCATGTCACCGGATTCAACGTGACCGCCGGGGGAGGACACGATCATGGTGATCGGGTCATCGTTTTCCGCCGACAGGGCGAGAAGGCGCTCCGTCGTGGCGCGGGCAACGCGGTCATTGATCTCGCCGGTGACCAGCACCGTGCGGGATTTGAACAGGGCACTTTCCATCAGCGGGCTGGTGAAGTTCTTGGCAATGTCCATTGGATCTTCGTCGTTCATCGTGCTCATCTCTTTGGTCTTTCCTGCAAAGCGTTTCGTCGTTGGGTCCCATGCGCACAGATCATGTGCGGGGCGTGATATCTCCTGCGGCCACATCGAACATCTGGGCGCGAACGCCGAGACTTTCAAACAGGCTCGCATCGGTGCCGGTCATCCAGGCCTGAGCGCCCAGGCGGTCGAGTTCGTCAAACAATGCGGCGCGGCGGCGCGCATCAAGGTGGGCGGCCACTTCATCGAGCAGCAGCAAAGGCGGTGCGCCGAAGCTTGCGCAATGCAGCCGTGCATTGGCTAGCACCAGACCGATTAACAGGGCCTTTTGTTCACCGGTGGAACACGCCTGCGCGTCCATGTTCTTGGGCGCGTGGCGCACCAGCATGTCGGCGCGGTGGGGGCCTTCCAGCGCCCGACCGGCAGCGGCGTCGCGGCCGCGGCCTGCGTCAAGCCGGGTGGCGAAGGCGTCTTCAGCATCAACCGATGCCATCGACTGCAGATCCGTGTCGGCTGCATCCTTGAAGCCGGAGGCCAGTGTGATGAGCGCGCGCGGGAACTCGCTGCTGCCGGGGCCGTCATGTTCAGCGATCGCGGCTGCGAGCTGGTCAATGACATTGGCGCGCGCCACGGCAATGGCGATGCCGTGTTCGGCCATCTGGCCTTCCAGCGCTGCAAGCCATGACTTGTTCCAGCGGTCTTCGGTGAGCAGCCGTGTGCGTTCGCGCATGGCGCGCTCATATGAGCTGACGCGGGATGCATGGCCTGCATCAAAGCCCAGTACCATGCGGTCCAGGAAGCGGCGACGGCCGCCTGCCCCTTCCATGAACAAACGATCCATCTGCGGGGTCAGCCACAAGGCGCGCACGAACTGGCCGAGCACGCCGGAGCCGGACTTAGGCGAGCCATCCACCTTGACGACACGCTTGTCGCCGTCGCTGCCGCGCTCAAGGCCGGTGCCAAGATCGACGGTTCCCGCCGGTGTGGCGACGGTGGCAGCAACGCCCCAGGGCGCGCTTGCATCATTCGCCGCGTCGTCATTCATGTTGCGGGTGACGGCATCCGACAGGCGCACACCGCGCAGGCCGCGACCGGGCGCAAGAAAAGAGACGGCTTCGAGCAGATTGGTTTTGCCCGCGCCATTGTCGCCGACCAGCACCACGGGGCGCGCATCAAGCGCCAGTGCCACGCGGCCGTAATTGCGAAAGCCGGTGACCACCAGCCGCAGCACGGCCAGTCGCGCGGAGCTATCGCGCATCTCAGCCGTCACGGGGCGATCTGTTTCGGCAAGAGTCAATCAACAACTATCCATTGTCGGCAGCGCGCGGGCGGCGCCGGAAAATTCAGACACGATGCGCGCTTCATGTTGGCGCTACACGCGCATTCATCCTGGCGCTATACGCGCATGGGCATCAGCACGTAGAGCGCTTCGGGATCATCACCATCGCGCACAACGGTGGGCGAGCCTGCGTCCGACAGTTCGAAATGCGCTGTGGGTCCATCAAGCTGCTGGGTGATGTCGAGCAGGTAACGTGCGTTGAAGCCGATCTCCAGCGCATCGCCCTTGTAATCGACACCCAGCTCCTCGGTGGCTGATCCTGAATCCGGATTGTTGACGGCGAGCGTTACCTTGCCGTCGTCCAGATCGAGCTTCACCGCGCGGCTGCGCTCGGTGGAAATGGTGGAGACGCGATCAACGGCAGACGCGAACAGCTTGCCGTCCACTTCCATCGACTTGTCGTTTTCGGTGGGGATAACGCGGCCATAATCAGGGAAGGTGCCGTCGATGAGCTTGGAGGTGAGGATCACCGAACCAACCTCAAAGCGGATCTTGGTATCGGAAACAGCAACCTTCACCACCGCATCGCCGCCGGCTTCCAGCAGCTTGAGCAATTCGGTCACGGTCTTGCGCGGCACAATGATGCCGGGCATGCCGTCGGCACCTTTCGGCAAAGCCATGTCAACGCGGGCGAGACGGTGGCCGTCGGTTGCTACCGCGCGCAGCTTGCCATCAACCGCGTGCAGGTAGATGCCGTTGAGGTAATACCGCGTCTCTTCGGTGGAGATCGCGAAGCGGGTTTTATCCACCAGCCGGAACAGGTCCTTGGTGGAGAGTTCAAAGCTGTAGGGCAAGTCACCTGCGGCAGCGGCGGGGAAATCCTCGCGCGGCAGGCTTTGCAGGGCGAAGCGCGAGCGGCCGGCGGTGACGGTGACCTTGCCGGACTCAGTATCGTGGTTGATTTCGATCTGCGCGCCGTCGGGCAGCTTGCGCACGATGTCGTACATGGTGTGCGCCGGGGCGGTGGTGCCGCCTGCGGTCGCGATGTCCGCGGGCACGCCTTCGACAATCTCGATGTCGAGATCGGTGGCGGTCAGGCTCAGCTGACCATCCTCGGCGCTGAGCAGCACATTGGCCAGAATGGGGATCGTGTTGCGCCTCTCCACCACGCTTTGCACATGGTTGAGGGCCTTGAGGAGAGCGCCGCGTTCGATCGTGATCTTCATGGGACTGGTTTTTCCGTTTGTACGGGCCGGAGACGGCGGTTCGGGCGGGACGGTATGTGACGGGAACACGCGGCGGCCGATGCATGTCCGGGCCAACAGATGGCGCCCGAAATCAGCCGGTGTGATCCCCCCAATGGCCAGTGGTCACATATGCGCTCTTGCGCTCCGCAACAATGGCCAGAATCAGCCCTGAAGTTATAACAGTTTCAAGGCGCAAATGTACAAAATCCGCTGTTGGCCAAAGGGATTTCCCGCATTTGGGCCGGGGTGTTGCCCGGCGGCTGTTGCGGCGATGATTTTGACATTCAAACGGGTCGGGCGTAAGTCCTTCCCACAGGGCCAAAGGGTGCCCGCCGCCCGCAGGCGCAAGCCACGGTGAAACCCCGAAAATTGATCATGTCAGCCATGTCAGCGAATGCTGTTTGGTGGCAATGCGGGCCCCGCCAGACCTCGAGCAGCATTCACATGACGTGAGGCAAATGATGGTCAATTCACCCGAATTACCCCCAATCGAGACCCTGAAAGCACAGGCCAAGCGGCTGCGCGCCCGGCTTGAGACCGAAACCCACCCGTGCTCCCACAGCCAGGCGCTGGAGCTTGTCGCCCACCAGCACGGCTACACGGACTGGAACACCCTGAGCGCCGCCGCGCAGCGCCACCAGCAGCAGCGCGCACAACGGCCACTGGAGGTAGGCGACGACGTTGCCGGCACCTATCTGGGCCAGCAGTTCACCGGCCGCGTCATCGGCGTCCAAGCGATGATGGGCGGCCATATGCGGCTGACCCTACACTTTGACAAGCCTGTTGACGTTGTGCGGTTTGACAGTTTTTCGTCGTTCCGCCAGCGGGTGTCGTGCACGCTGGACGCCGACATGATTGCGCCAACCAAGTTGTCGGATGGCACGCCGCATATGCGGATCGAGCAGCGGCTCTAGGGCGCCAAACATAAACGGGGCGGTGGATTGCTCCACCGCCCCGCCAAAGTCTTAACCGGCGGGCCGGCGTTTACTCTTCGATCTTGCGGCGAATGACATTGATGTCCTCGTCGAGGGTTTTGTCCTCGGCGCGCAGCTGTTCGATCTTGTTGACGCCGTGCAGGACGGTGGTGTGGTCGCGGCCACCGAACTTGCGGCCGATTTCCGGCAGCGAACGCGTTGTCAGGTGCTTGCATAGATACATGGCGACCTGACGTGGACGGGCGACGGAGCGCGAGCGGCGCGGCGACGACATATCCACCAGCCGCATATTGTAATAATCCGCCACCTTGCGCTGGATGTCGTCAATGGTGATGCGCTTTTCGTTGGGGCGCACCAGATGCCGCAGAATGTCCTGCGCGTGCTCAATGGTCATCGGACGGCCAATTAGTTCCGCATGCGCAATGAGCGTTGTCAGAGCACCCTCAAGTTCACGAATTGAGGATGAAATGGAGGCCGCCAGGAAGTCGATCACGTCATGGCTGAGATTGACGCCGGGGTGGTTCGGCAGCATCGCTTCGGCCTTGGCCTGCAGGATGCCAAGCCGTAGCTCATAATCGGTCGGCAGGATATCGCAGGCGAGACCATGACCCAGCCGCGAACGGATGCGCTCCTCGATGCCTTCGAGATCCGACGGCGAGCGGTCGGCGGAAATGATGATATGGCGGTTGTGGTCCACCAGCGCGTTGAAGGTATGGAAGAACTCCTCCTGGGTGGAATCCTTGCCGCCGATGAACTGCACGTCATCCACCATCAGCACATCGACAGAGCGATAGGCATGCTTGAAGGCCACCGTATCCTTGTGCCGCAGCGCGTTGACGAAGTGGTACATGAACCGTTCGGCAGACAGATAGACAACCCGCTTGGTGGGGTCGCGCCGCAAGATTTCCGAGCCGATGGCATGCATCAGATGGGTCTTGCCCAGGCCGACCGGGCCATAGAGGTAAAGCGGGTTGAACGGCACGGTGCCATCAGCCTCCGCCACGCGGCGGGCTGCGGCATAGGCCAGCTGGTTGGACTTACCGACAACAAAATTGTCGAATGTAAGATGCGGCAGAAGCGGCGCGCCGATCGGTGTTTCATCACCGCTGGCACCACCGGCCATGCCCGTGGCTCCTGCGCCATTATTGGCGGATGAGGTCACGCCATAGGCCTGGCCACCACCATAGGGGGTGCTTGTGGGCTGCGCCGGGCGATTGACCTGAAACGGGTTCCGCGCGGTGGCGCGCGGTGCCTCGGCACCGGCAGGTGCGCTGGACGGCATCTGATTTTCTTCGGCGATCTGGGCGCGGCTGCCGCCCTGCGCGCCGGCACGCCGGGCGGCAGTATCTGCAGCAATGGTGCGGGCGGATTCAGCGGCGGAGGCGGATCCTTCGGCGATCAGCGTTACCTTGCGGACTGATGCATCCTCCATACGCCACAGGGCCAGAAGCTGGTCACCAAATTCGCGCTGGATGTAGTCACGCGCGAAAGACGTCGGCACGGAATAGGATACGGCCCCGTCGCCAACGCCGATCAATGTGATCTGTGCGAACCAGCTCTTGTAGCGGGCATCACCCATGGCGCTGCGCAAATTGGTCCGAACCTTGTCCCACTGGGCTGCAACGCCTTCGTGCATGTCGTTTCCTTCTCGAATTTGCGTTGCCAAATCACCAGCTGCACTGCTGCTTGCAGTTTCCAAGGCAGACGGAGCAGGCGTTGTATCCAGGGACGCGCGGGGGGAATCGCGCCGTACGGCCTGGATGCTGTTGGTTTTTCTGGTGATCATTATGTCCTTGCCCCGTCTCGGGGTCGTTTCATTCGTTGGTCGTCCGCAGCCATGCCGCGGGTGATGGTTATGCCCTTGCCGGGCCGATCAGCTGTTGGCCGTCAACTTTGCCGCCAGGGAAGGCCAGCCGCCTTCCATCCCTGGGTGCCACCGCGATGGCCGTCGGAATCCAATGGGCCCTCGAATCCGCCAGCCACATTGAAGCAGGCCGCATAGCCCTGCGCGGTCAATGCGCGCGCGGCGGACAGGCTGCGCTGGCCGGACCGGCACAGGCACAGGATGGGTGCATCGGCTGCAATGTCTGCGGCCTTCAGCTTTTCAGTAACGTCGGCGACGAATTGCGCGTTGGGGGCGCCTCCGGGAAAAGCTTGCCACTCTTCCGTCAGTAGCGGGCGGCCGGTCGCCTCAATATCCGGCAAGCCAACAAAAGCCCACTCAGCGTTGGTACGCACGTCAATCAAGACGCTGCGATCATCCTCATTCAGGATGCGCCACGCCTCGCGCGCATCAATATCGCCCGCATATCCGTCACTCATATGCCCGCAAGGCCCCAATTCCAGATCACTACGCCCACCTCAACCACACGCACCTTCGCCCCCAAGCACTGACAAGAAAACGAGACGCTCCACGCGACGGCGAGGCTGTTGGCCTCCGCGCGGTGTGCCGGATCGTCAATTTTGAGGGGTGTGGGTACTAAGTACTCACGATGTTATTTCTTAAACAAACAGCATGTCTGAACTTTATCACATCTTTTTTAGGAGACATGTACACATAAATTGAAAGTGCAGACTCTAATCTATGCTTAAAAACCAAGTAAATACTGCCGCCACTTGAGGAACTAATACTAACGCCCGGGGCTTGAAAACATCAACCGGACCATTTGGTGAACGTCACGAATCTTTCGCCGAACTGTCACCTCATGGCCGACAAACCGTCTCGCAATCGCGAAAGGCCTGACGCCCGAAAAATGAGTGTAGGAAAGGCATTGCTGTCGATGCAAGGGTGATTCGTCCACAGGCTTGAAAAATTAACCATCGTTGCCTAATGCGCACATATCGCGCCTGCACCGCGCACGGTCCCAGCCCCTATTGAGGCCGCAAAATGCGGCGGGATGTCACAAGTCAAGATTAAATAAAAACGTTCCTCACCTGAAATGACCCCAAAGCGTTCATGCGCGCTTCAGACAGCCCGGCAAACGAAAACGGGCGCTGCCCTGATGGGAAGCGCCCGGTTCTGAAATCGTATGTGCCGGTCCGGCAAGCCTGGGGGCGGGTTACGCCTGCACCAAGCCCTTGATCCGGCTGGAAAGCCGCGAAATCTTACGTGATGCGGTGTTCTTGTGAAGGATACCGCGGCCTGCAGCACGCATGATTTCCGGCTGTGCGGCCTGGAGCGCTGTCCGAGACGCTGCCTGATCGCCGGATGCGATGGCTTCTTCAACCTTGCGGATGAAGGTACGCATGCGGCTGGTGCGTGCGCGATTGACTTCGGTGCGGCGCGCGATCTTGCGGACCATCTTCTTTGCGGAGCGTGTATTAGCCATTGGGCCTAACCATTTTGCCTGTCAGCGGCTCGTATCGTCATGCCTGCTGGCAAGACGGAACAGCGCTGGGGTCAAGGAATTAAAGAGGCGGCGTTATAACTGTGGGGGTTGGGGCGGTCAAGCGGCGTTCTGCGGTGTGGCAGGGCGGCATTTGCCCACGCGGCCTGAGCGGTGGGGCAGACCTGCGGTCCGGATCCGGTCCGCACCCATGATCGGCACCTGAAACTGGCGGCCTGCCTGGGAAAACATCCCAAACAGGCGCACCAAATGACCCCGGCTACTTGTGCTTGAAGTTCGGCTTGCGCTTGTCGATGAAGGCGGCCATGCCTTCTTTTTGATCTTCCAGCGCAAACAATGAATGGAACAACCGCCGCTCAAAACGCACGCCCTCTGAAAGCGTTGTCTCGTATGACCGGTTGACGGCCTCCTTGGTCAGCGATGCCACCGGCCGCGACATTCCGGCGATCTTCTCCGCTGCCTTGACGGCTTCTTCCACCAGATCGGCCGCAGGTATGATGCGGCTGACGAGGCCTGAACGCTCGGCTTCTTCGGCATCCATCATCCGACCCGTGAGGCACATTTCCATGGATTTGGATTTACCGACAAAGCGCGTCAGGCGCTGCGAGCCGCCGATGCCGGGCATGACGCCCAGCGAAATTTCCGGCTGGCCGAATTTGGCGGTGTCGGATGCAAGAATGAAATCGCACAGCATGGCCAGTTCGCAGCCGCCGCCCAGCGCGTAGCCCGACACAGCTGCGATGATCGGCTTGCGCGCTTCGGCGATGCGGCCTGCTTTTTCAAACAGGTCTTCCTTATAGGCATCCATATAGGACTTGGGCTGCATCTCCTTGATGTCAGCGCCTGCCGCGAATGCTTTTTCGGAGCCGGTGATGACCATGCAGCCGATCGCATCGTCTTTATCGAAGCCCTGTACCGCGTCCACCAGCTCATCAACCAGTTGCGCATTGAGCGCGTTGAGCGCGTCCGGCCGGTCCAACGTGATCAGCGCAACGGCGCCGCGTTTCTCTGTTTTTATCGTGTCGTAGGCCATGAGCGGGATTTCCTCGTGAAGGGGCGTATTAGTAACTTAGAGATATGCCTATCTTTGGCACTGACCACAGTAGAATGTCGAGCGTCCGGATTGAACAATGCGGCGAATATCCTTGCCGCAGCCCGGTGTCGTGCAGGGCACGCCTTCGCGGTCATAGACCCTGAACGTGTGCTGGAAATAACCAAGCGAGCCGTCGGCCTGGGCGTGATCGCGCAGGGAACTGCCGCCCGCCTCAATGGCTTCGGCCAATACCTGCTTAATTGCTTTTGTCAGTTTTTTAAGCCGGTCGGTCGGGTCGCCGGACTGCTTTACCAGCGACGCTGCAACCCGCTTGGGCGATATGCCCGCGCGGAACAGCGCTTCGCACACATATATATTGCCGAGACCCGCGACGACGGCCTGATCCAGCAGCGCGGATTTGATCGGCGACTTTTTGCCGTGCAGGCCCGCCGCAAGAACTTGTGAATTGAAGCTTCTTTCCAGCGGCTCGGGGCCGAGCGCTTTCAAAAACTTGTTTTGTGCCTCGTCGCCACTTTCTTCGATCACCATGAAGCCGAAGCGGCGCGGGTCTGAATAGCGCACCACACCGCCACCCTGCATGCGAAACACGATGTGCTCGTGCATGGCATGGGCATTGGCGCCGGTATCCAAGTGGAAGGCACCGGGGCGTTGGGATGCGTCGGCGCCGGGCATCTCGACCACAAAGCGGCCGGACATGCCCAGATGCATAATAAGAAGTGCGCCGTCGTCGAGTTTGGCGATCAGGTATTTGCCGCGCCGGGTCAGGTTTTCGATTTTTGCGCCGGTCAGCCGGTTTGCGAAATCATCGGGCAGCGGAAACCGCAGATCCGGCCGCTTGGCCTCCACATGCTCGAAGCGACGGCCTTCCATGGCCGGGCTGAGGCCCCGGCGGACGGTTTCGACTTCGGGGAGTTCGGGCATGGGAGGCGTGCTTTCCGGTGCAGCGACATTTTAACAGTGTCGGCAGGTCTCATAGCGCAAACCGGTGATCCTGCGCTATGGTCCGCCGCCATGAGTGAGAGCACAGACAATAGCGCGCCATCAAACGCCACCCATTTCGGGTTCCGCGACGTAGACCCTGCCGAAAAGCAGGGGCTGGTCAATGGCGTGTTCCGCAATGTGGCGAGCCGCTATGACCTGATGAACGACTTCATGTCGGTGGGCGTGCACCGGCTGTGGAAAGACGCGATGGTGGCATGGCTCGCGCCCCCCAAGTCCGGCTCACCTTACGAGACGCTGGATATGGCAGGCGGCACCGGCGATATCGCGCAGCGCATTGCGCAGCGCTCAAACGGCCATGCGCGGGTGCTGGTGGCGGATATCAATGATGCGATGCTCGGCGAAGGCGCGCAGCGCGCCAAGACGGACAGGTTCGGCGACCGGTTGTCCTTTGCCTGCATGAATGCGGAAAAGCTGCCGCTCGAGGCGAGCCGCTTCAACGCCTATACAATTGCATTCGGCATTCGCAACGTGCCCGACCTTGATGCGGCCCTTTCAGAAGCCTATCGCGTGCTGAAGCCCGGCGGGCGGTTCCTGTGCCTTGAGTTTTCACACGTGGTGGTGCCGCTGCTCGACGACATTTATGAGCGCTGGTCGTTTGACGTGATCCCGCGCTTGGGTGAGCTGGTGGCGGGGGACCGCGACTCTTATCAGTATCTTGTTGAAAGCATCCGCAAGTTTCCGCAGCAGGCGGCGTTTGAAGATCGCATCAGGGATGCTGGTTTTTCGCGCGTGACCCATCGCAATCTCACCGGCGGCATCGCGGCGATGCATTCCGGGTTCAAGATTTAAGGCGCTCCCTTCATGATCCGCCATATGCGCAATCTTGGTCGGCTGATGCGTGCCGCGTGGGTATTGTCGCGCTATGACGCGCTGTTTGCGATTGATGCAGGCGAGCCGCCGGCGCCGATCAAGCTTGCGCGCAGTGTTGCCGCGCTGCGCCAGCGCATCGGTGGCACCAGCAATGCCAAAGGCTCGGAAGGCGACAGGCTGGCGGCGGCGCTCACCGAGCTTGGACCAAGCTACATCAAGCTTGGACAGTTTCTGGCGACGCGGCCCGACGTGATTGATCCGGCCCTCGCGCGTGACCTCTCCAAATTGCAGGACCGGTTGCCGCCCTTCCCCACCGATGTGGCGCAGGCGATCATTGCCGAGGAACTTGGGCATCCAGCCTCCGCGCTTTATGGCGAGATGAGCGATGCGGTGGCTGCGGCCTCCATCGCGCAGGTGCATAAGGCGACAACGACAAACAAAGACGGCACGCAGCGTGACGTTGCCATCAAGGTGCTGCGGCCGGGCATCGAGCAGCGGTTTGCAGCCGACCTTGAGACGTTCTTCTGGGTGGCGCGGCTGATTGACCGTGCGGTGCCGTCCGCCCGCCGGCTCAAGCCCATCGAAGTCGTGCAGACACTGGCTGACTCGATGGCGCTGGAAATGGATCTGCGGCTAGAAGCCGCCGCCATGTCGGAGATGGGTGAACGCACCAAGGGGGACGCGGGCTTCCGCACACCGGCGATTGACTGGGAACGTACGTCCAAGCGGGTGATGACGCTGGAGTGGATACCGGGCATTCCCATCGCACAGCTTGAGCGCATCAAGGCGGCGGATCTCGACCCGCGCGAAGTCGCCAAGAACCTCATCACGACGTTCCTCACCCATGCGGTGCGCGAGGGGTATTTTCACGCGGACATGCATCCCGGCAATCTGTTTGTTGAGACGGACGGCACGCCGGGCGGAACACTGGTGGCGGTAGATTACGGCATCATGGGGCGGCTCAATCCCAAGGAGAGCCGGTTTCTCGCTGAAATCCTGTTCGGCTTTGTGATGCGGGACTATCACCGGGTCGCGGAGGTGCATTTTGAGGCGGGCTATGTGCCCAAGAGCAAATCCGTTGATGCGTTCGCGCAGGCGCTGCGGGCGATCGGCGAGCCGATTTTGGGCCGCGAGGCGCATGAGATCTCGATGGCGCGGCTTTTGGCGCAACTGTTTGAGGTGACAGGCCAGTTCGAGATGGAGACCCGGCCCGAACTCATCATGCTGCAAAAAACCATGGTTGTGGTTGAGGGTGTTGCCCGCGACCTCGACCCGGATTTCAACATGTGGACCACGTCCGAACCGATTTTGCGGCAATGGCTGGAAAGCCGCATCGGGCCTGAAGGCCGCTTGCAGGACGCCGTAAAGGGCGCCGAGCGCATGGGCCGGCTGATGGGCGACCTGCCGGACCTGCTGGAAACCGCGGAACGCGCCGCCCGCAGCCTTGCAGGCACCAGCGGCGGCGTGTCCGAAGGGCTGAAACTGCATCCGGACACGGCGCGGGCAATTGCCGACGCGCAGGCCAATCGCGACCGGCCCAACCGTGTGGCCCTGTGGATCGGGGCCGCGGCTCTGGCGGTTATTGCCGTGGTTCTGGTTGTTTAAAACAACTATCTACACATTCACTGCGTAAATACCTATATTGCGCATGCTGCTGGCGGGAATAGGCTCCGCAGGCAGGCGGTTGCGTTCATGAAAGGCTGGTCCACATGCTCGACGGCAAACGGATATTGCTCATCATTGGTGGTGGGATAGCGGCGTACAAGTCGCTGGAGCTGGCGCGGCTGATACAGCGGCGCAACGGCTCTGTGCGGGCGATCCTCACCAAAGCGGGCCAGGAGTTCGTGACGCCGCTTTCCGTCGGCGGGTTGACCCATGACAAGGTTTATACGGACCTGTTCGACCTCACCGCTGAAGCCGATATGGGCCACATCCAGCTGTCGCGCGATGCGGACCTTCTGGTGGTGTCGCCTGCAACGGCCGATCTGATGGCGAAAATGGCGCAGGGGCGCGCAGACGACCTTGCCTCTACTGCCCTGCTGGCCACCGACAAGCCGGTGCTGATCGCGCCTGCCATGAATGTACGCATGTGGGAGCACGCGGCGACCCAGCGGAACCTGAAACAGCTTTTGGCAGACGGCGTCAGCGTCGTTGGCCCACGTGAAGGCTCGATGGCGTGTGGGGAATTTGGCCCCGGCCGGCTGGCGGAGCCTGAAGACATTCTGGCGGCCATCGAACAGCAGCTTGGCGGGTCAGGTGCATTGGCGGGACGCCGGGCGATTGTGACCGCCGGGCCGACCCATGAACCGATTGATCCGGTGCGCTACATCGCCAACCGATCTTCCGGCAAGCAGGGCTATGCCATTGCAGAGGCGCTGGCCCGGATGGGGGCCGAGACGCACCTGATCTCCGGACCGACGGCGCTTGCCGATCCGCATGGTGTCAAAATCATCCGCGTTGAGACGGCACGCGAAATGCTGGCGGCGACCGAAGCCGCCCTGCCCGCCGACATTGCGGTGTGCGCGGCCGCCGTTGCCGACTGGCGCGCCGACACCTCAACCAATTCCAAGCTCAAGAAGGACGGTTCGGGCGCCGTGCCGCCTTTGAGCCTTGTCGAGAACCCGGACATTCTCGCGACCCTGAGTGCCCAGGGGCCAAAGCGGCCGCAGCTTGTGATCGGCTTTGCGGCCGAGACGGACGACGTGATTGAACACGCCACCGCCAAGCGCGCGCGTAAGGGCTGCGACTGGATTGTTGCCAATGACGTGTCGCCGGGCACCGGCATCATGGGTGGCGACGACAATACAATTCATCTGATTTCGACGAGCGGTGCCGAGCACTGGGCTTCCATGCCCAAGTCAAAAGTCGCCGCTGAACTTGCCGCGCGGGTGGCCGCGCATTTCGGGGGTGCTGCGTGAGTGAGATAGACGTCAGGGTAATGCAATTGCCGCATGGACGCGGGCTGGACCTTCCAGCCTATGAAAGCGAACACGCGGCGGGCATGGATTTACGCGCGGCACTGGCCGAAGGCGAAGAGGTGACACTTGCGCCCGGCGCACGCGCGATGGTGCCCACAGGGCTGGCCATTGCACTGCCGGAAGGCTTCGAAGCGCAGGTGCGTCCGCGTTCAGGACTTGCCGCCAAGCAGGGCGTTACCGTGCTCAATAGTCCAGGTACGGTGGATGCGGATTATCGCGGCGAAGTAAAAGTCATCCTCATCAATCATGGCGACGCGCCGGTTGAGATCACGCGTGGCATGCGCATTGCGCAGATGCTGTTTGCCCCGGTGACGCGCGGCACATTTGTTGCCGTTGAAACGCTGGATGAAACAGCACGCGGAACGGGCGGCTTCGGCTCGACGGGAACGGACACAAACAGAAAGGCCGGGTAACGGCATGATGCGGCTTTCCAAAAAAACATTGCTGGCGCTCGAGGCGGTGGTTGATGTTGCCTACAATGCGCGGCCCGATCCCGTGCAGTCCAAAGAGATCACCAAGCGGCAGGGCATTCCGCAGCGCTATCTTGAACAGGTGATGCAGCAGCTTGTGCGCGAAGGCGTGCTCAAGGGCGTGCGCGGACCGCGTGGTGGCTACCGGCTGGCGCGCGAACGCCGCCGCATCACCGTTGGCGAGATCGTCCGCATTGTTGGTGCGATGGAAGCAGCGGATGATGCGCGCGATGAAGCCAAGGCGGCCGCGCGCGAAGTGAACGGCGCCGGGCACAATTCCGGTGATGCAACATCGCAAACCGACGGCAAGTCCCCCTTGGGCGAACAGGTTGTGCGCCCCATGTGGGATGCGTTCCAGGCGGACATGATGGAGAAACTCGACGCCATCTCCATTGAGGACCTGTGCCGCGATGCCGAAACCAAGGACATCCTGCCGGCGTCACAAGCGGATATGGACTTTACGATCTAATGCGCACGCCGGCGGCGCACAGGCGCCGCGTCATAAGCGCACCAACAGGAGGCTTTACCAATGAGCGATAAACCGGGCCGTGGCCGCATCTATGACTGCATCACCGAAACCATCGGCAACACACCGCTGGTGCGCCTCAAGCGCATGAATGCCAAGGGTAAGGCGGACGTGCTGCTGAAGCTTGAATTCTTCAATCCGCTGTCCAGCGTCAAGGACCGCATCGGCGTGGCGATGATTGAAGCGCTGGAAGCGCAGGGCAAGCTCAACGAGAATTCGGTTCTGATCGAGCCGACATCCGGCAACACGGGTATCGCGCTGGCATTCGTTGCTGCCGCCAAGGGCTACAAGCTTATTTTGGTGATGCCGGAAAGCATGTCGCTTGAACGGCGCAAGATGCTGGCGCTGCTGGGTGCCGAGCTTGAGCTGACGGAAGCTGCCAAAGGCATGAAGGGCGCCATCGCACGCGCCGAGGAACTGGTGCAGTCCACACCCAATGCTGTGATGCCGCAGCAGTTTGATAATCCCGCGAACCCCGAAATCCACCGCACGACGACGGCTGAAGAAATCTGGAATGACACAGACGGCAAAGTCGATGTCGTGATTTCAGGTATCGGCACAGCGGGTACGTTTACCGGCGTTGGCTCGGTGCTCAAGGCGCGCAAGCCGGGCCTCAAGATGATTGCCATTGAGCCGGAAGATTCTCCCATTCTCTCCGGTGGCCAGCCGGGCCCGCATAAAATTCAGGGTATCGGCGCAGGCTTTGTGCCCGGCAACCTTGATAAATCGCTGATTGATGAGGTCATCACCATCGGCAATGAAACCGCGTTTGAAACCTCCCGCCGTGCGGCGCGCGAAGAAGGCATTCCCGGCGGCATCTCGTCGGGTGCTGCAATCGCTGCCGCACTGGAAGTGTCGCAGCGGCCGGATATGGCGGGCAAGACCATTGTCGTGATCATCCCCAGCTTTGCAGAGCGCTATCTCTCGACCGCCCTGTTTGACGGGCTTTAGGACACAGCATGGCGCTGACCTCCGACCAGCTTGACCGGTATGCACGGCATATTCTGCTGAAGGAGATTGGCGGGCCCGGGCAGCAGGCGCTGCTTAAAGCACGTGTACTGATCATCGGTGCGGGCGGACTTGGTTCGCCCGCAGCGCTTTATCTGGCAGCGGCGGGTGTCGGCACCATCGGTCTTGTGGATAACGACAAGGTATCCCTGTCCAACCTGCAGCGGCAGATCGCGCACACAACGGCCTCCATCGGGGAGGCCAAGACCGCGAGTGCTGCGCGCAGCATTGTTGCGATCAACCCGGACGCGGAAGTTGTCTGCCACGACATGCGGCTGACGGCGGACAATGCGGACGCGTTGATCGCAGGTTATGATCTGGTGCTTGACGGTTGCGACAATTTTGAAACGCGGTTTGCCGTCAATGATGCGTGCTGCCGGGCGCAGGTGCCGCTGGTCTCGGGTGCTGTAGGGCGCTTTGACGGACAGCTTGCGGTGTTCAAGGGCTGGCTACGTGACGAAGACGGCACGCCTGCACCCAACTATCGCGACCTTGTGCCTGAGATACCCCCGGCGGGCAGCGTGCCAACCTGCGAGGAGGCGGGCGTTGTCGGTGCGCTGACAGGCGTCATCGGCTCGATGATGGCGATGGAAGCGATCAAGGAGATCACCGGCGCTGGCACCAGCATGGCCGGTAAGCTGCTGCTTTACGACGCGCTTGATACGCGCATCCGCACGGTGACGCTCCGGCATGATCCAGCCAACAGGACCGCGGCTGAATAGCCCCGTGGCTAGAGATGCGCGATGACTTCAACTTCAATCATGGCGTCGGGCAGGAACAGGCCTGAGACCTGCACCATTGTTGACGCAGGTACATAAGCACCGGCTTCATCAAACGCTGCCTGTCGGGCGGCAAGCGCGCCGCCAAGGGCGGGCAGGTCGGTCGCGAACACGGTTTCCTTCACCACGTCTTTGAAGGTCGCACCATTATCCGCGAGGATGCGCGACAGGGTGGCGTAGACTTGTTTCACCTGAGCCGCCATGTCGCCGGGACCGGTGACCTCAAGCGATTCATTGACTGCCAGGACGCCGGAAATGTAGAGCACATTGTCCGCACGCACCGCCTGCGAAAAACCCATCGCCTTTTCGGTGTCGCCGAAAAAGTGTTTGCATTGCTCTTCACGCGCCATGGTTCACCCCCTAAATTAGAATTTGTGTCCTACAGTTATATTTTTGGACGAACCTGTCAAAGGACGAATGCGTGACACCATGGATACGTCGGAAAATACAGATATGAAGTCCGGCAGTGGGCCGGCTGCGCCAACGCAAACACCGGCACAGGGCCGACGGCGCGCCAAGGTGCTTGAGGCGTCCGAGGATCTGTTCGCCGCGCACGGCTACAACCAGGTCAAGATGGAGGATATCGCCCGAGAGGCCGGGGTGAGCCTTGGCACCATCTACAGCTATTTCGGGTCCAAGAGCGGCATCATGGCGGCGCTGATCGAGCCTGCGACGGCGCGCATGGAGGCGCGGGGCAAAGCCATTCTGGCAAGCCCGCCGGTGCGGCTGGAAGACGCGATTGCAGCGCTTTATGAAGCTCATCGGTTTGAGGATGACTGGAAAAGCCTGCATTTTCTGGAAGCCTTCAGTATTCCCGATACGTTCAGCGACCCGCGGATTGCCGGTGTCCACCAGCGCTATCAGAGCTTCATCGAGGCACAGTTCCGCGAACTTCTGGAAGGCTTTGCTGCCCGGGGCCAGCTGCGGCCGGGGCTTGATGTGACCGACATGGCATTTTTGCTCTACCAGCTCATGCTGCGGCATTTTCAGGCCTATGTGACCGGCGAAGAAGGCATTCCCACCTATGAGGCCATGCGCGTTGCGATGCACAGGCGGGCCCGGGTGATGGGGGCCGGGTGGGAGCGCGACTAGCGCAGGTTTGCCGCCCCATTCAAAAATAGAATCTTTTTCTTGATATTCTATTTCTAGCGCATCAAGCTGCTTACAGGTGATTTAACCGGGAGCAAGCACATGCCTGATGATGGAATGATGGCCCGGACGGCCGACGCAAAGCCGACGGGCGCGCATATCGAGATGCCGCGGAACAATCCAACGGTTCGCCCCGGCGAACTGATGCCGCGCGAAGGCGAGAACGGGGTCTACAGCCAATCATGGTTTCCCATCTGCCTGTCCAATGAGCTGGAAACCGGCACCCTTCGCGGTGAGAAATTTCTCGATGGCAAGGTGATTGCCTGGCGCGGCGAGGACGGCATTGCGCGGGTGATGAGTGCCTATTGCCCGCATCTGGGGGCCGACCTGTCCGTCGGCTGCGTCACCGGCAACCATGTGCAATGTGCATTTCACAAGTGGGAATATGACCGCGACGGGGACTGCGCAAAGACGCTCATTGGCGACCCGGCGCCGAAGATGGCGCAGCTGTACAAGTTCCCGACCCAGGAACGGCACGGCATTGTCTGGGCATTCAACGGGGACGAGCCGCTGTGGGATATTCCCGACTTTGAAAAGCCTGCCGGTAATATCGTCATGCGGAATTTCCGTGTGCCCAATCTGTTTCAGTGCGACCCGTGGGTGTTTGCAGCCAACACGCCGGACATGCAGCACTTCAAGGCCGTCCATCAAATGACATTCGGCAACGACGATCCGCACGACGCGGTTGAGTGGAACAAGTACGGGTTCCGCTACAAGATGGCGGGCAAGCACCAGCAGGGCGTGCCTATCGACTGGACGCTGGGCATTCGTGGCACATCGATCTTCTGGCAGGAGGGGCCTTACGGCGACTTCTGGCTCGGCGCGATGGTCGGCTTTGGTCTGCCCGAAGCGGGCAAGCATGAAGCCTTTGCCGCCGTGGCGCTTGAAAAGCCGGACGGCTCACCGGAGTCGCAAAAACGCTTTGAGGAACAATGCGCCATTACCGACATGCTGCTTGTGCGCACGGTGGGTGAGGATACGGACATCCTCAACTCCATCCACTATCGGCAGGGCACGCTGACGGCGGGCGACAAGACACTGAAGCAGTATCTGAAAATTCTGCGCGACTATCCACGCGCGCACCCGTCGGGTCCGTTTATTTCCTGATTGCGGCAGGCGCTAGACGTCGCTTGGCAACACGCGGTCGGGCAGCGCATTGCCGTCAACGAAGCTGCGGATATTGATCATCACCTTCTCGCCCATCTCGACGCGGCTTTCGACGGTGGATGAACCCATATGCGGCAGCAGCACCACATTGGGGCGACCCAGCAGCTTCGGGTTCACGGCAGGTTCGTTCTCAAACACGTCCAGCCCGGCACCGGCAATCTCGCCTGCATCAATGGCCTTGGCCAATGCGGTCTCGTCAATGATCTCACCGCGCGCCGTATTGACGATGAAGGCATCGGGCTTCATCAGCTTCAGGCGGCGGGCATTGAGCAGGTGATAGGTCGCGGGCGTATGGGGGCAGTTGATGGACACAATGTCCATACGCGCCAGCATCTGGTCGAGCGAATCCCAATAGGTGGCTTCCAGCTCGTTCTCGATCGCTTCATTGGCTGGCTTGCGATTGTGATAATGGATCGACAGGCCGAACGCCTTGGCGCGGGTGGCGACTGCCTGGCCGATGCGGCCCATGCCGATAATGCCAAGCCGCTTGCCGTGAATGCGGTGCCCCAGCATCCAGGTCGGGGACCAGCCCTGCCACTGATTGTCCTCGGTGATGATCTGCGCGCCTTCGGTGAGGCGGCGCGGCACGGCGAGAATCAATGCCATGGTCAGATCCGCTGTATCCTCGGTCAGCACGTTGGGTGTGTTGGTGACCATGATGCCTTTGGCGTGGGCCGCCTGCACATCAATATTGTCGACACCGGCGCCGAAATTCGCGATCAGCTTGAATTGCGGCCCGGCTTTTTCCAGAAGCTTCGCATCGATGCGGTCGGTTACTGTCGGCACCAGCACGGCACTTTCCGCAACCGCCTTTTCCAGCGCCTCGCGCGTCATTGCCGTGTCATCGATATTGAGGCGCGTATTGAACAGTTCGCGCATCCGCGTCTCGACGATGTCGGGTAGCTTGCGGGTGACGGTCACCACTGGTTTTAAATTCGGCACGGGAAACCCTCTTGCAATAAGCGCGCGGCGGGTGGGCGATACATTTTAGCTGGAGCGGGACGTAAGCGACATTTCTATCAGACGCCGATGCCGGTATCAAAGGACCCCGCCCCTGCATGGATGACTTCGCTGCTTGACCGCCCGCAAACCCGCTTGCCATAAGGGGCACTATATAACTACACACGCGCCGGGTGGATTCGCTTATGCGGATTTTTGCGCCCCGACCGTGCCCCCGGAGCCGCAACCAGAACAAGAACACCCGGTTTGTCCCGCTTTTATCTCTCTTCCAGCCTCATGACTCTTACGCCCGCAGCCCTGCTGAAGGGTCTGTCGCGGATCATGCGCGCGCTCGGCATGGTGGTTATGGTGATACTGGGCGGTGCGGTTGCGGGTCCCGCCACGCTGGCACAACCCACCGCAGGCAACACGCTTTCCGGCGGCATCCAGATCGGCACCGTGACCGGGCTGCCGATGCCGCGCTTCGTTGCCATCAAATCAAGCCCGGTGAATGTGCGCGGCGGGCCTTCCACCAATCATCAGGTGGCCTGGGTATTCGTGCGCAAGGGCGTGCCGGTTGAAGTCACCGCCGAGTTTGAAAACTGGCGGCGCATCCGTGATGTGGACGGCGATCAGGGCTGGGTGTTTCATACCCTCATTGAAGGCACGCGCACCGTCATGGTGGTGGGGCCGGACAAAACCATGCCGCGCGAGGGAGATCTCATCGCCCTTCAATTTGCACCGGACACTGCCAGCGACATCGTGGCATTGGTCGAGCCGGGCGTCATTGGCGAGCTTGCCCAATGCGGCCAGGGCTGGTGCGCGGTCCGCATGGGCACCCATGAAGGCTTCATGCGCGCCGACAGTCTTTACGGCGTTTATCCGCGCGAAGCCGGCTAGGCGAAGTCGCCCGCCAGCCGTTTGACCATCGCACCCGACACGACTGCCAGATGCTGATAGTTTTCGTGCGCGAAACCAATCATCACTTTTGCGCCGGGCTTTTTGAAAGCCGCAATCTGATCATCCGTGAACGGAAAATGCAGAAAATGCACGGAGGATGATTTGCCGTCTTCCGACGTACGATCAATGTCATGCTCAGGGTCGGACATCACGCGGTCGCCATCGATGTCGATGAAGGCGGTCTCTTCGATACCGGCGATCTTGTAGAGCACATTCTTGCGGCGGATCGGGTCATCGATCTCGAACATCACCGTTGCCACCAATTCCTTGCCTTTGGGGATCAGCGGATTGTAAGCGGTAAGCTCGTCCTCAATCTGCTCGGCGCCCCCTTTTTCGATGTAGAGCATCTCGTGGATCTGGTGCCACATGGTCTCGTAGCTTTCGAAATAGAATGTGGCGTAGGGGCCGACTTCGATGCGCCGTTCGCGCTTGATCGGCATCATCGCCTTGCGGCGGTCGGCGCGCTGTTTGGTGTAGTCGGCAATCGGCATGATGTCGCCGATGGTGATTTGGGTTGGGCTTGGCATAGCGGTCATTTCCGTCTTTCAAACGCGTTCTTTAAAGCCCGTAGGCGCGGGCGATCAGTTCAATCGGATGGGCCGATACGGGCTTTGGCTTGCTCTCATCAATCAAGCCCAGCTCATCCATCTCCTGCATCAGATGCTTCAGGGCCAGTGGGCACTCGCTGACCACGTGGCCTGCATCAGCTTTAGAGATATTGCGCGCGGCGGTTTTGCCAACCTTCATGGCCACATCATGCGTGCTTTTCAGCACACCGAACGTACCGCCATGTCCAGCGCAGCGTTCAACCGGTGTCACTTTGGCGTCAGGAATAAATTTCAGCAGCTCTACTGCCTTGGCGCCCATGTTCTGCGCGCGGGCATGGCAGGCCAGATGCACGGCGACGCCACCGTCGAGCGGTTTCATACCGTCGACGAGGCCTTCCTTCTTGGCGATATCAACAATGTATTCGTCGATATCCCTGACGGCCTTTGACAGGGCAATCACGTCCTCATTGTCGGGCACGATGAGGGGCCATTCAAATTTCATCATCAACCCGCATGAGGCAATGAGGGTGACAATGTCCCAGCCTTCATCGACCAGCGGCCGCAGATCGGCGGATACTTTTTTGGCCTGCTCGGCGACACGTTCCATGTCCGCCTGCTCAAGGAACGGCATGCCGCAGCAACCGGGATAGACGGGCTTTGCCGTCACGCCCTGGCGCGCCAGCACCTTGAGGGCTGCTTCGCCCATTTGCGGGTTGTTGTAGTTGCCGTTGCAGGTGGCAAACAGCGCCGCCTTGCGGCCCTTCGCCTTGCCGTCGGCGGCAGGTGCCAGCGCGCCGGATTTTTCGCTCGCCTTAGCGCGCATCATTAACGTCTTGCCCGCGAAGGTCGGCAGCTCGGCTTTCGCATCTATGCCTGCGACTTTTTCCATCAGCGGGCGCGTCAGCTTGTTGTCTTTTTTGGAGCCCCAGTTTGCCAACCCTGCGATGGGGCGGATCAGCTTGCCGTTGCGGTCCATCTCCGCGAGTTGCCCGGCGGTGAAATCCGCCTCGCCGTTTTTGCGGTTCACGGCGCGGTAGCGCAGCATCAGATGCGGGAAATCAAGATTGAATTCATGCGGCGGCACATAAGGGCACTTGGTCATGAAGCACATGTCGCAAAGCGTGCAGGCTTCTTCCACCGGCTTGAACTGGTCGGATGTGACGCTGTCCAGCTCGCCCGATTCACTGTCGTCGATCATGTCGAACAGGCGCGGGAATGAATCACACAAATTGAAGCAGCGGCGGCAGCCGTGGCAGATATCGAAAACGCGGCGCAGCTCTTCGTCGAGCGCTGCCTCATCATAAAATGCTTCACTTTCCCATTCGATCTCGTGCCGGATGTGGGCTCCAAGGCCGCCTTCTGCCATTTTGTATCCTGCCTGATTGAGCGGTTGGGTCTGCGGGAGACAAGAGGGCCGGGAGATCACTCCCGGCCCTTTCGTATCGTGGGACGCTTAGGCATCCATGTTGTCGAGAGCCTTCTGGAAACGGCCGGCGTGGCTCTTTTCGGCTTTTGCAAGCGTCTCGAACCAGTCAGCGATTTCGTCGAAGCCTTCTTCGCGCGCCGTGCGGGCCATGCCCGGATACATGTCGGTGTATTCGTGGGTTTCACCGACAATGGCGGCCTTGAGGTTCAGGTCGGTGGCGCCGATCGGCTCGCCGGTGGCGGGGTCGCCAACCTGTTCCATGAATTCAAGGTGGCCGTGGGCGTGGCCGGTTTCGCCTTCCGCAGTGGAGCGGAACACGGCGGCAACGTCGTTGTAGCCTTCAACGTCGGCCTTCTGGGCGAAGTAAAGGTAACGGCGATTGGCCTGGCTTTCGCCGGCGAATGCTTCCTTCAGATTGTCGAGTGTCTTTGAATCTGCGAGTGCCATCTCAGGGATCCTCCTCTTACTGGCTTGCCGAAATCTGGCGAAATTCGGGTGCCGGCGAGGCCGGCATCACAGCCGCAAAGGTAAGCTCACATTCCGCCCTGTCAATACTGGAATTGGTCTAAACAATGACAAAGCACGTTGTTTTTGATGGTATTTTTGCGATCCATTCGCAGTCGCGGCGGGCCGTTGAACGACCCCGTCAGCCGCGTCAGCTGCAAGCCGTTGACGGCAAACAGCTATCGGCTTGCGGGCGGCTTTCAGCCCACCCCCTAGCGCGCCTTGGCAGCGTCATTCACGCGCACGATCACCTCGACGCGCTCCAGTGATGCACCTTCAGGCACATTTGGAAGACCCGTCACCTTGATGCCTTCGCCGGGAATATCCTCAAGGCGGGCGTCATCGACAAAATAGAAATGGTGATGGTCGTCGAGATTGGTATCGAAATAGGTGCAGCCGCCATCGACAACTACCTGCCGTAGCAGGCCCGCGTCAGTGAACTGGTGCAGCGTGTTGTAAACGGTTGCCAGCGACACGCGCACGCCTGCGCGGGCAGCCTCCCCATGCAGGGCTTCTGCCGTCACATGCCGGTCGCCACCATCAAACAGCAACCGGCCAAGCGCCAAGCGCTGACGGGTCGGGCGCAGGCCCTTGTCGCGCAGAGCTGAAAGCGTCTGCGCGTATGGCCGGTCAGTGGTGGTGTCGGTCGGCTGCATGGCGGGGTCCTGACGCGCGACTATGCGCCCGGCTCTCTTTGGAATAATTACAACAACGTCCAAAATGTGGGTGTTATCAGCAGGTTGTCAAGTCACAAGCTGCTTCACAATTGTTACCAGGTCCGGTGGAAACACGGTTTCTCCAGCATTCGCCAGCTCTTTTGCGCCGACGCCTCCCTCATGCCGATGCTTAATCCTGCCGTGTGCGGATCAGCTCGTAGGGGCCGCCCTTTTCCAGACCGCGCTGATAGGCCGGGCGATCATGCATGCGTTTGGCATATGCAATCAGGTTGTCATATCCGTCCAGCCCGATGCGGCTGTCGGCGGCTTCCAGAATGAAGGTCAGCATGATGTCGGCGCCGCTGAGATCATCGCCCATGAAGAACAGCTTGTTGCCGAGCTCATCGTTCAGATAGCCAAGGTGGAGCTGGATTTCAGCATCGATGATCGGCTGCAGCGGCTCGCCGCCCTCGCCCAGCATCGAGGTGAAAAGCTTCAGCAATAGCGGCACCATGGCGGACCCTTCCGCGTAGTGCATCCATTCGTTGTATTTCTCGAATGTGTCCGAGCCGGGTGCAGGCATGTATTTGCCGTCCCCATAGGTGCGGATCAGATAGTCCACTGCCGCCCCGGATTCGGCGATCTTGTATTCGCCATCCTCGACAATCGGCGACTTGCCCAGCGGGTGGGCGCCTTTGAGTTCCGGCGGGGCGCGATTTATCTCGTTACGCTTGTAGAATTTGATCTCGTAGGCGACGCCGAGCTCCTCAAGAAGCCAGAGAATGCGCTGGGAGCGGGAATTGTTGAGGTGGTGGACAATTATCATCGGGTCATTCTCTCACAAGGTTGGCCGGGCGGGGATAAGCATGCGCATACCGCTTATCACGGTTAGATTGGATGGCGGCATAATATGGCCATGTTTTGCCTGCTTTTGCTTGCTTTTGCTTGGCCGCAGCGTGTGCTACGAACGCTGATTATAAAATTGAGGCAAGTCCCAGGACCCGCGTACGAGACATGAGCATAGCTGACAGAAAATCGACCTACGATTATGAAGACCTGATCGAATGTGGCCATTCACGGCTGTTCGGACCGGGCAACGCGCAATTGCCGCTGCCGCCGATGCTGATGTTCAACCGGGTGACGCGCATCAATGAAGATGGTGGCACCAACGGTAAGGGCGAGATGGTCGCAGAGTTCGACATCAAGCCGGACCTGTGGTTCTTCGATTGCCACTTCGAGGGCAATCCGGTGATGCCGGGTTGCCTTGCGCTGGACGGGTTGTGGCAGATGGTCGGATTTTATCTTGGCTGGATCGGCGGTAAGGGCGCAGGCTTTGCGCTGGGCGTCGGCGGGGTCAAGATTTCCGGTAAGATCGATCCCTCGGTCAAGCTGGTCGAATTTCACGTCAACTTCAAACGCGTGATGAACCGCAAGCTTGTGCTCGGCATTGCCGACGGCATCGTCAAGGCCGACGGCGAAACGGTCTTTGAAGCATCAGATCTCAAAGTGGGTCTGTCCACGGCATAGACCGTCACCGCGGCCCGCGAGAGTGGGCGCATCTGAAGGCAGCGCACGTCCTTCCTATTTGAAGAGGTATTCCGATGAGGCGAGTGGTCGTAACAGGCATGGGCATCGTGTCTTCGATCGGCAACAACACGCAGGAGGTCACAGCCTCCCTGCGCGAGGCGAAGTCGGGCATCGTTGCCGAGCAGACCTATACGGATATGGGTTTTCGCAGCCAGGTCGCCGGCACGCTGAAGATTGACCTTGAAGAAGTGCTGGACCGCAAGACCCGCCGCTTCATGGGCGATGGCGCAGCCTATGCCTATATCGCCATGCAACAGGCGGTCCGCGATGCGGGGCTTGAGGAAAGCGAAATCTCCAACGAGCGCACCGGCGCCATTCTTGGGTCCGGCGGCCCCTCTACCTCAGCGATTGTTGCGGCCGCCGATATCACCCGCGCGAAAGGCCCGCGCAAGATTGGTCCGACAGTTGTGCCCAAGGCAATGTCGTCGACGATCTCTGCCAACCTCTCGACACTATTCAAAATCAAAGGCCCGAGCTATTCGATCTCGTCCGCCTGCACCACCTCAACGCATTGCATCGGCAATGCGGCAGAGTTGATCCAGTGGGGCAAGCAGGACCGCATGTTTGCAGGCGGTGGCGAAGAGCTTGCCTGGTCGCTGTCTTCATTGTTCGATGCGATGGGTGCGATGTCGTCGAACTATAACGACACGCCGACGAAAGCCTCGCGCGCCTATGACGTCAATCGCGACGGCTTCGTGATTACCGGCGGCGGCGGCGTTGTGGTCCTTGAAGAGCTTGAAGTCGCCAAGGCGCGCGGCGCGAAAATTTATGCCGAGCTGGTAGGCTATGGCGCGACGTCTGATGGTGCCGACATGGTCGCGCCTTCAGGTGAAGGTGCCGCACGCTGCATGCGCATTGCGCTTGAGGGCGTGAATGAAAAAATTGACTACATCAATCCGCATGCAACCTCGACACCGGTGGGTGATATTCCAGAGATCCTCGCCATCCGCGACGTGTTCGGCGACGACAACATGCCGCCGATCTCCGCCACCAAGTCCCTGTCGGGCCATGCACAGGGTGCGGCTGGCGTCCACGAGGCGATCTATTCCCTGCTGATGATGCAGCAGGGCTTTATCTGTGAAAGTGCAAATATTGAAGAACTCGACCCGAAGCTGGGCAACGCCAACATCGTGCGAAAACGGGTTGATAACGCGCAGCTTAACTGTGTCCTCTCAAACAGCTTTGGTTTTGGGGGCACAAATGGTTCGCTGGTGTTCAAACGCTATGACGGTTAACGGGCAAAAAAGCCACGTGGGGGATATCCGCTAATGACTGCGACGGGCACCCTTATGCAGGGTAAACGCGGCCTCATCATGGGTGTCGCCAATGATCACTCCATCGCCTGGGGCATTGCCAAGGCATGTGCCGACCAGGGGGCGGAGCTTGCCTTCACCTATCAGGGTGACGCCTTTGGCCGCCGGGTGACACCGCTTGCCAGCAGCGTCGGCTCAGATCTTGTTTTGCCTGCAGACGTGGAAGATCCCGCATCGCTGGATGCGGTCTTTGCACGCCTTGAAAAGGAATGGGGCCAGCTGGATTTTCTGGTGCACGCCATCGCCTATTCAGACAAGAGCGAGCTTAAGGGCCGCTATGTGGACACGACACGCGCCAACTTCGCGCGCACCATGGATATTTCCTGCTTCTCCTTCGTCGATATTGCCAAGCGCGCCGCACCACTGATGCGCGAAGGCGGGGCAATGGTGACGCTCACTTATGCAGGCGCTGAACGCGTTATGCCCAACTACAATGTGATGGGCGTCGCCAAGGCAGCGCTTGAAGCCTCCGTCCGCTACATGGCCGTTGACCTTGGCCGTGACGGCATTCGCGTCAACGCGATTTCCGCAGGGCCGATGCGTACGCTGGCAGGCTCTGCCATTTCAGACGCCAAGATGGTGTTCAACTGGAACCTCGCGCACGCGCCGCTCAAATCCGCCGTCGCGCTCGAAGATGTCGGCGGTGCGGGTCTCTACCTTCTCTCCGACCTGTCGCGCAGCGTCACCGGCGAAGTGCATCATGTGGATGCGGGCTACAATGTGGTGGGCATGCCGCAGGCACGCGACCTCAAGGCGGGCGAGCAAAGCTCCGGCTACGCCAAGGTTGCAAAATCACGCAACGGCGCCGGCAATGGCGGGTCACGGTCGCAGGCGGCCGACAATGATGCTGCCACAGTACCGGGCACATCCGACGCTGCTGAATGAGCAGGGCTTCACGGTCCGTAGCGAACCCGCAATTCAAGTCTGGCGGGTTCAGGGCACAGCTCAGGCAGGACACCCACCCCCGTCACACCCGCATCGAAGCGGCGTTCGATACGCTCGACATCACCCGCCGCGATGACCTGCGCATTTTTCTTGAAGCGCATACACTGGCTCTTACGGGGCTCCCGGACATACTGGACCCGGATTGGCCATACTGGGCGGGCGAGGTGCGGCGGCTATCATCCGCATTGCGTGATGACATTGCGGCCGTCGGCGGGAGTGATCCCGCGGGCCTTGCCGGTAACCTTATGGCCGGTTTCCCGGTCCCACCGCATCCCCTTGGCATATCATATGTGATCGCTGGATCACGTCTGGGGAGCCAGATACTGGCCAAGCGGCTGCGAGACCATCAGGAACCGGATTCAGGTTTGATGTCGAAATATCTAAGTCATTCACTTCAGCCTGGTGCATGGCCTAACTTGTGTGCCGCACTTGAGATGATTTCAACGAATGATGAGCAGGCCGCCGTCAGTGGATCGGCGGCATTCATGTTTGACCGGTTTGAGAACGCACTAACCATTATCAGGCAGAAATACTGTGAATAGCCCGTCGGACCCCCAGACATCGATTGATCTTACAACGTGTGATCGCGAGCAGATCCACTTTGCAGGGCATGTTCAACCATTCGGTTGCCTGGTCTCGGTTTCGGCCGACTGGATCATCAATCACGCCTCTCACAATGTGCATGCCTTTTTCGGCTGCGATGCCATCGACATGATCGGCCAACCGCTTGCGGGCTATGTGCGCGATGACGTGATCCGTCTTATTCAGGCTGATCTTGATATGTCTCCGGACGCGGAAAAGGTCGACCGGCATTTCAATGTCACCGCCAAAAAAGTTGGCGATGAGTGCTTCGACATTGCCGTGCACGCAACGAGTACCGGCATCGTGATCGAGTTCGAGATCCACGATGACACCGACCGGCGCGACTACGCCTTGCATGTCAGGCCGATGATTGACCGCGTCGGCAAGGCGAACACCATTACGGATCTATGCACCCGTGCCGCGCGCGAAGTACAAGGGCTGACCGGTTTCGACCGTGTGATGATCTACAAGTTTCATCACGACGACACCGGCGAGGTTATTGCCGAGGCATTGCGTGGCGACCATGAGCCCTATCTGGGACTGCACTACCCCGCGAGCGACATTCCAAAACAGGCGCGGGCTTTGTACATGCGTAATCTGCTGCGCATCATCAGCGATGTGAATGGCACGCCTTCGCCGATCATCCCTGATTGCAACCCCAAGGGTGAACCGCTTGATCTGTCGCTGAGCGGGTTGCGCGCGGTGTCGCCGGTTCACCTGCAGTATTTGCGCAATATGGGTGTCGGCGCATCCATGTCCATCAGCATCATCGTGCGCGGCAAGCTCTGGGGCCTGATTGCCTGCCATCATATGGCGCCGCAGGTTCTCAACTATCGAATGCGCACGGCGGCGGAGCTCTTCGGGCAGATGCTCGGCTTCCTTGTGGACCAGCATCTGAGCCAGACAGAACGCGCTCAAAATCAAATCGCCACGCGGATGCACGACCAGCTGATGTCGAAGCTTGCCGTTGACCAATCCATATCCGGCAATTTCGATCTGATTGCGGACCTTCTCGCAGACGGCATTGCTTATGACGGGATCGCTGCCTGGGTAGATGGCGTTTTCCTGTCGCGCGGGGCCGTGCCGCCGGAGGGCGAGATGGATGCCTTTGTCCGGTTCATCAATACCGCTGCCGCCAGCACTCTTTATGCGACGGACAGGCTTGCCGAGTTTTATCCGGCTGCGGAAAATTTCCGGGAGACGGTTGCCGGGGTTCTGGCGCTTCCCGTCTCGCGCTCCCCCCGGGACTACATTCTTCTTTTCCGGCACGAGATTTTGAAATCGGTTACCTGGGCCGGCAATCCGGACAAACCGGTGACGGTTAAGGACGGGACCTGGCGGCTGACGCCGCGCAAGAGCTTTGAAGCGTGGCAGGAACTGGTCAGGGGGCACTCAGCTGAGTGGGCACCGTCAGAGTTGCAACTGGCGGATTCCCTGCGCGTCTCTTTGCTGGAAGTCGTGCTGCGCATGTCTGACGCCGCCAACAAAGACATGCAGGCGGCGCAGGAACGCCAGGAACTGCTGATTGCAGAGCTGAACCACCGGGTGCGCAATATTCTCGGTCTCATCCGCAGTCTGATTTCACGCACCGGGTCCCAGGCCCAGTCGATAGCCGAATTCACCGAAATTGTCGGCGGCCGCATCCATGCGTTGGCTGCCGCCCATGACCTCATCACCAGCCTCAACTGGCAGCCCACTTCCTTCATCAGTCTGATTGAGAAGGAAACCGAGGCCTATGCAGGCGGCGATCAGGCGCGTCTGGTGATTGAGGGCGGCGATGCCTTCATAGCCCCCAAGGCATTCACGACGCTCGCATTGGTGCTGCACGAACTCACCACGAACTCTGTAAAGTATGGAGCGCTCAGCGCGCCGGCGGGTCAGATTTGCATCCGCCTTTCCCACGTTCAGGGGCAGCCTCTGGTCATTGAGTGGGAGGAGCGCGGCGGACCTGCCGTCGTGCAGCCGACCCGGCAGGGGTTTGGCACGACGGTTATCGAACGCTCGATCCCGTTTGATTTGAACGGGGAAACCGAAGTCACGTTCGCGCCGGAAGGTCTGCGGGTGCACATAGAAATCCCGGACGGTTTTGTGTCGGAGGCACCGGAAGCACCGCAGGTTCCGGCCCATGAAACACAACAATCCGATCCGGACGTGACCGAAACGTCGCAGCCGCTGTCGGGTACCGTTCTTTTGGTCGAAGACAACATGATCATCGCGCTGGATGCAGAAGATATGTTGCGCGAGCTGGGCGCTGCAGAAGTTCTGGCGGTGTCGTCTGTGAAAGAGGCCTTGTCCGCGCTCGACGGAACTTCCGTGTCGTTTGCATTGCTTGATGTCAATCTTGGCACGGAGACCAGCGACAAAATTGCCGAGGTCCTGATGGAACGCGGCATCCGGTTTGCGTTTGCGACGGGATATGGCGACAGGTCCGCGACTTTTGAAACCTTTCCCGATTGCCCTGTTATCCAGAAGCCGTTTAACGCGTCCTCCATTCGTGCCGGCGTGAAGCTGGCCTTCAATCCGGACGGGCAAGCCTGACGCTCACGCGTCCTGCTTGGCCTTGGGTATGATTTCAGGTGCCAGATAGCCGTATTTCGGGAAGCATTTGATCAGTTTGCGGATGGTACCCTCATCTGTCGTGGCGGTGATCGTTCCGTCGCGCCATGCTGCCTCAAAGTCGAAATCATGCCGGAACATAGCCATGAAGGTGTCCTGCCGCGTTGCCAGTGAGGCGTCGGCTTCCGGTGCATGCCAGAACAGGATCTCCAGCGTCTGATTGCGGATGCGGATTGACGCCTGAAGCGGTGCGGCCTGCGATGGTTTGCCGGCAAGCTCAAGATTGAGCACAAGATCAAGACCGCGCGCCTGACGGCGCTGGAAGGTCAACGTCAGGTTGAACAGGAAGCTGTAAATGTCCGTCGGGTTCATCGTCCACCCGACACGCGTTGCGGTCTTGTGCGGGTAGCGCTTGGGGACCGATGCTTCAGCGTCGGACCCGGGCAACACGTAGACGGGTTCAGGAATTTCCTTGAAGGGCTGCACATGGTCGCGGTTGTACGCCACGCGATCGTCGAGGAATGAGCCGAGCACATCCTCGCCTGCCGGGCACACGGAGACGCAATAGGCTGCCTTGTAACTGGGCTTGAACGACAGGCTCTGCCAAAGGGATGCGGTCTCAGCCGCGCTCACCCGACCGTGATAATCCTCGCGGTCCTTCGCTTCGACAACCTGATCGACCCAATCGGTGAAGCCGCCCATGAAATCGCGGTAGTTGTGGGCATAGCAGGCGGAGAAATTGAAACTACCATCCATGCCGATTGCCTCGACCGGGCAGGCTGAGACGCACAGCTTGCAATCAATGCACGGACTATAGTCCAGCGGCGCCGACTGGTCGCTTATGTCGTGCGCCAACAGCACCGTATCAAGCAGAATGAAGTTGCCGAATTTCGGGTGAATGACATTGCGGTGCAGGCCCATCTTTCCAAGGCCCGCCGCTTCGGCGATCCATTTGTGATGAATGGGAATGGTGTCGCCGGGGGTTTTCTGCATTTCCATCGGGAAGGCTGCCACCGCATTCACGGCTTCATAGCCTTCGTCCGTTAGCCTGCGGACGAGTTTGCGGGCAACGTGGTTCACCTCGTCATAGGTCTCATGAAATTCATGATTGGCGATCGAACGCGTGGTGCTTTGCGCAGCGCTGCGGTTCATGCGGCAACAGATGCTGATGACCGTTTTGGCCGAGGGCATCAGTGTTTGCAGTTTGCCGAGCTGCGAGGCCAGTTCCTCACGCTCAATGGCCACGAAACCAACATCGTCCGCGCCGCACTCCATCACCAGCTCGCGCAACCATGCAGTGTCGATGGGGCCGGTTCTGGCTGATTTTTGCCGGGCAGCATTCGCGTAGAATTTTTTGACAGCGGGTTGATCTTCGAGAGCCATTTTGAGCCTCTATATTTGTATATACATATTTAAAACCAAATGCGCGACGGCCGTCAGGCTGCGATATGCGCCAGATCATCCAGCAGGCCGCGCGCTGCCTGCCACCGGGTCTTGCCCATATGGCTGACCATGTCCTTCTGCGCCTTGCGCCAGAGGGGGATGGCGCGCTCCAGCGCTGCCTCCCCGTCAGGCGTCAGCGCCGGCACCTTGGTGCGCGGCACGGTGCCCTTTTTCATAGTCACCAGCCCGCGCGCTACCAGCAGCTTGAGATTGCGCGTCAGCGTTGAGCGCTCCATCGCCAGCGCGTCCGCCATATCACCGATGGACATCTGGGCATCGTGGCGGGATGCAACCAGCAGTGTGAACTGCGTAATCTTGAGGCCGAGCGGCCGCAGGGCCGCATCATAGGCACGGGTTACGCCGCGCGCTGCCATGCGCGTGCGCAAGGCTGCACAATTTTGGTGAATATCGGTCAGGTCTTTCGATGTGGTCATACAGCCTGCTCCCTCTAATTATGTATATGCATATTTAGGAGCTGATTTCAAGAGAATGACTCTTTTTGCCGGCTACTCCGCGCGGCGGAACTCGACAATGTCGTAGGTGCTTTCGCGCACAGGATAGGGAAACACGAAGCGCAGCCAGTCCGGCCCGAGCATTTCCACCACAGCCACCTTATCGCGATTGTCCGGCGATTTACCGTCAGTGCTGTCGTCGGCCTGATAAGTGCGCTGGCCCTCATAGCCGTAATAGCCACCGCCCAGCAGCACCATGCGGCGCGGGCCGTCAGCATAGAGCTGCCCGGCGAATTTCTGTGAGCCGGACGTCTTCTCCACGAACAGCTCATCACCGCGCGCGGCGATCTCGCATTTGAACCAGCCATAAATCACAAGCTGCGCGAAATTGCCGCCAACCTTGATAGTGCGGCAGCGCCATGCGCCGGTTATGGCCTGTTTGTCGACGTCACCAGCGGGCGCGCCCATCAGCAGTTTTGCTACAGCCTGTTCATAGCCCGACCCCTTGCCTTCAGCTTCCGCGTCGCCCTTTGCGACAGCAGCACCAAGCGTATCAATGCGCTCCACGTCATAAGGGTGTGCCACGTCGCGCCAGTTCTCGGCAGCAAGCGCCGGTGTGCTCAGGACAAGAAGTGCTGTGAGGGTGATCGCAAGTCGCATGGGGGAGCCTTTCGCATGTGAGGCATCACCATAGCGGAAAACGGCAACAAAAAACGGGCGCCGGTTGGTACCGGCGCCCGCTTCAATTTTTTAAAGCCGGGGCTGCTTATTCGGCAGCGCCACCTGCTTCCAGGTCTTCGCCGGTTTCCTGATCGACGACCTTCATGGACAGACGCACTTTGCCGCGATCATCGAAGCCAAGCAGCTTCACTTTCACGGTGTCGCCTTCCTTGACCACATCCGACACCTTTTCCACCCGATCGGCGGCAAGCTGTGAAATATGGACGAGGCCGTCCTTGGGACCGAAGAAGTTCACGAAGGCACCGAAGTCCATCACCTTGACGATCTTGCCGTCATAGATGTGGCCAACTTCGGGTTCTGCCGTGAGGCCACGGATCCAGTCGATGGCGGCCTTGATGGATCCCGCATCGTTGGACGCAACCGAGATCGAGCCATCGTCAGAGATGTTCACCTTGGCGCCCGTCTCTTCAACGATCTGACGCACAACCTTACCGCCGGTGCCGATCACTTCACGGATCTTGTCCTTGGGTACGGTGATGACCTCGATGCGCGGCGCAAACTCGCCCACTTCTTCGCGGCCACTTGTCAATGCCTTGGCCATTTCGCCGAGGATGTGCATGCGCCCACCCTTGGCCTGGTCAAGTGCTGTGCGCATGATCTCTTCGGTGATGCCGGTGATCTTGATGTCCATCTGCAGCGAGGTGATGCCGGCTTCTGAACCTGCCACCTTGAAGTCCATGTCGCCGAGATGATCTTCGTCGCCGAGGATGTCTGACAGGACTGCGAACTTGTCGCCTTCCTTGATCAGGCCCATGGCGATGCCCGAGCACGGGCCCTTAAGGGGCACGCCCGCATCCATCATGGCCAGCGATGCGCCGCAGACCGATGCCATGGATGAAGAACCGTTGGATTCGGTGATCTCAGACACCAAACGGATGGTGTAGGGGAACTCCGTCTTTTCCGGCAGCATGGCGCGAAGCGCGCGCCAGGCAAGCTTGCCGTGGCCGACTTCGCGGCGGCCGGTGAAGCCCACACGCCCGGTTTCACCCACTGAGTAAGGGGGGAAATTGTAGTGGAGCATGAAGTTTTCTTTGTAGGTGCCGGTCAGGGCATCGATCATCTGCTCGTCTTCGCCGGTGCCAAGCGTTGCAACAACCAGCGCCTGTGTTTCCCCACGAGTAAAGAGTGATGAGCCGTGGGTGCGCGGCAGCACGCCCACTTCGGCGAGGATCGGGCGCACATCGGCAAGGCCGCGGCCATCAATGCGCTTGCTTGTGTCGAGGATCGAGTTACGGACGATGTCCGATTCAATGCCCTTGAAAGACCCACCGATCGCCTGCGCGTCGGGGGCCCCTTCAGAACCGTCGACCAGAGCTGCAACAGCCTTATCCTTGGCGTTGGCAATGGCGGCCTGACGCTTGGCCTTGTCGGCAATCTGGTAGGCTGCGCGCAGATCGGCTTCGACCAGCTTGCGAACCTTGGCTTCCAGGGCCGAATTGTCCGGCGGCGTGAAGTCGCGGGGTTCTTTTGCAGCGCCTTCGGCGAGCTTGACGATCATGTCGATCACCGGCTGCATCTCGCGATGACCAAACATCACGGCACCCAGCATGGTGTCTTCATCAAGTTCCTTGGCTTCAGATTCCACCATCAGCACGGCGTCGCCGGTACCTGCAACCACGAGGTCAAGGTCGCTTTCGGGCAGTTCGTCCGTCGTCGGATTAAGGATGAACGCGCCATCCTTGAGGCCGACGCGGGCACCACCGATCGGGCCGAGGAACGGCACGCCGGAGATGCAAAGCGCAGCGGACACTGCAACCAGAGCCACAATGTCGGGATCGTTTTCAAGGTCGTGGCTGAGAACAGTCGCGATAACCTGCGTTTCGTTCTTGAAGCCTTTGACGAAGAGCGGGCGGATGGGCCGGTCGATGAGGCGCGAGGTGAGCGTCTCTTTTTCGGTCGGACGGCCTTCGCGCTTGAAGAAGCCGCCGGGGATCTTGCCCGCTGCGTAATACTTCTCCTGGTAGTTCACCGTGAGCGGGAAGAAATCCAGCCCCGGCTTGGGGTGCCGGTCGGCAACCACGGTTGCGAGCACTGTTGTCTCGCCATATGTCGCCAGCACTGCGCCGTCTGCCTGACGGGCCACGCGGCCGGTTTCGAGGGTGAGCGTGCGCCCGCCCCATTCAATTTCTTGCTTGTGGATATTGAACATTCTGCATTTTCCTAATCGTGTGCCGTCATGTGGCACTGGCGGGGGCATTCGTTTGCCTTGGGCCGCCTAAATGCCGGGAAACGGGCCTTCCCGTTTTCCGGACCGCACACATTAACCGAGCCTTCCCAGTCGTCCGCGTACGGAATTTTTTGCAGCAACGCCCGCTTAGGAGTGACCTAAGCGGGCGCTGGTGTTTGCTAGCGGCGGATGCCGAGGCGCTGGATCAGATCCTTGTAGCGCGGCTCGTCCTTACCCTTCACATAGTCCAGAAGGCGGCGACGCTGGCTGACCATCTTCAAAAGTCCGCGGCGGGAGTGATTGTCCTTGCCGTGATCCTTGAAGTGACCGGTCAGGTTGGAAATCCGTTCAGTGAGGATTGCGACCTGCACTTCGGGGGAACCTGTGTCGCCCTCTTGAGTGGCGTATTCCTTGATAAGCGCAGATTTGCGCTCTGGGGTAATCGACATCGGGCATCCTTTCTAATGTCTTCCGGTGTCCGGAAGGTTGAAAACGCGCGTGGGTTGAAGCTCTCCCTTAACGGCTTCACATAGGGCAACGGGTTGCCCGTGAAGCATGGCGCATACTGTGCCTTTGACGATGGGAGCATCCCGTCCACGCGACAGAACTGCCTGACCTTGCTTTAATCGCGCCGCATCATTGCCACTTACGGCCAGCGCCGGGATGTCGTCCAGCGCGGTCTCAAGTGGCAATAGAAATGGCGCCTTAGGGTCTGGCGCGGGCGGACTATTGCTCAATTCAGAAGCATTTTCCACCGCTATTTGGGCGGGCAATTCGGTAATGGTTTCAAGGGGTACCGCGTCCGCCTCGGTAAAGGGCCCGACACGCAACCGCCGCAAGGTGGCTACATGACCAAAAGTCCCTAAATCCTGCGCTAAATCGCGCGCCACGGCCCTCACATACGTCCCCTTGCCGCAGGTCATTTCGAGCACCGCCTGGTCTTTGGACGGCTGCTCAATCAGCTCCAGGGCGAATATCTGGACGATGCGGGACTTCATTTCGACAATTTCCCCGTCGCGGGCCAGATCATAGGCGCGCTCGCCATTTATCTTGATGGCCGAATATTGCGGCGGGGTCTGGCTTACTTCGCCGATATATTTGGGCAATCCGGCGATGATCTGCTCGCGGGTGGGGCGCACCTCACTTGTGGCGGTCACCTTGCCCTCGCGGTCGTCGGTGTCGCGGGCTTCACCCCATTGGATGGTGAAGCGATATTCCTTGGTGGCATCGACCAGATAGGGGACCGTCTTGGTGGCTTCGCCCAGGGCGATCGGCAAAATTCCCGAACCCAGCGGATCAAGCGTGCCGGCATGCCCCGCCTTTTGCGCATTGAATGCGCGGCGCACTTTGGAGACCACATGGGTGGAGGTCGGGCCAACGGGTTTATCCACCACCACCCATCCTGAAACGGGCAGGCCCTTCTTACGGCGCGCCATTGCTAGTCGTCGCTTTCATGGCCGATGTCGCGCGCCACCTGAGGCGTGCGCAGCAGCTCATCGATGTGCGACCCGGCCGCAAAGCTCTCATCGATTTCGAAGGTGAGGTCGGGGGTGAATTTGGTGGTCATGTGCTTGCCAAGCTCGCCGCGCAGATATTTGCGGTTGCGCTTGAGCGCTTCCAGCACTTCCTTTTCACCCTCGCCGCCCAAAGGCTCAATTGCCACGCGCGCATTGCGCATGTCAGGCGATGGGCGCACCTGGGTTACCGTGATGATGCGGCTTTCAAGCTCGGGGTCATGCACCTGACGGCGTGACAGCACATCGCTGAGCACCTGGCGAATAAGCTCGCCCACCCGCAACTGACGCTGGGATGGTCCGCGCGCTCCTGCGCCACCATGCTTTGATCTCACCATGTGCTAACCGGCCTTCGCGTGGCGCGCTGCTAGAGCACCCGCTCCACTTCCGTGACATCGAAACACTCGATGGTGTCGCCCTTGCGGATGTCCTGATAGTTCTCAAACGACATGCCACATTCCTGGCCCGACTGCACATCCTTCACTTCGTCCTTGAAGCGCTTGAGTGTGGAGAGGGTGCCCTCATGGATGACCACATCGTCGCGCACCAGACGCACCTTGGAGCCGCGCTTGACGGTACCTTCGGTGACGCGGCAACCGGCAACCTTGCCGACCTTCGAGACGTTGAAGACTTCGAGTATTTCCGCGTTGCCCAGGAACGTCTCGCGAAGCTCCGGACCAAGCACACCAGCCATGGCGGCTTTTACGTCGTCGATCAGATCGTAGATCACCGCGTAGTAGCGGATATCGACGCCCTGCTGACGGGCCGCATCCCGTGCGGGCGCATTGGCACGCACGTTGAAGCCGAGAATGGCAGCGCCTGAGGCAGCCGCGAGTGTCACATCGCTTTCCGTGATACCGCCGACGCCTGCATGCAGTATGCGGGCCATGATATCGTCCGTACCCACCTTATCGAGGGCGCCGATGATGGCTTCAACCGAGCCCTGCACATCGCCCTTGACCAGAAGCGGCACTTCTTTTTTGTCTGCGGTCTGAAGCTGGGTAAACATCTGCTCCAGTGACCCACGCGCAGACCCTGCTGCACGCTTGTCGCGGGCAACGTCGCTACGGTAATCGGTGATTTCACGGGCGCGGGCTTCATCCTCGACGACCGCAATCATATCACCGGCTTCCGGCGTGCCGTTAAGGCCGAGCACTTCGACCGGCTCGGACGGGCCGGCGGATTCAACCTGCTCACCGCGATCATTGATCAATGCCCGGACCTTGCCCCATTCGGCACCGGCCACCAGCACATCACCAACACGCAGCGTGCCGCGCTGAACGAGCACAGTCGCCACAGGACCACGGCCCTTGTCGAGCTTGGCTTCAATTACAATACCGTCGCCGGGGCGGTTCGGATTGGCTTTGAGTTCAAGAAGCTCCGACTGCAGAAGAATGGCTTCTTCCAGCTTGTCGAGATTCATCTTCTTGAGGGCCGAGACTTCAACTTCCTGCACGTCACCGGACATGCTTTCGACAACAATCTCATGCTGCAGCAAATCTGTACGGACGCGGTTGGCGTCCACACCGGGCTTATCGATCTTGTTGATCGCCACGATGATCGGCACATCCGCCGCCTTGGCGTGGTTGATGGCTTCAATGGTCTGCGGCATCACGCCATCATCGGCTGCCACTACCAGAATGACAATGTCGGTCGCCTTGGCCCCGCGCGCACGCATGGTGGTGAAGGCTTCATGGCCCGGCGTATCAAGGAAGGTGATGCGCTGACCCGCAGGCATACGCACCTGATAGGCGCCGATATGCTGAGTGATGCCACCGGCTTCACCAGCTACAACATCTGTCTGGCGCAGAGCATCAAGCAGCGATGTCTTGCCGTGGTCGACATGGCCCATGACGGTGACGACAGGTGCGCGGAGCTCAAGATCGTCGTCCGCATCCACCTGGCCTTCAAGGCCCTGTTCCACGTCGGCAGCCGACACGCGCTTGGCGGTGTGGCCCATTTCTTCGACGATAAGCTGGGCCGTATCCGCGTCCAGCACATCGTTGATCTTCATCATCTGGCCCTGGGCCATAAGAAGCTTGATCACATCCACTGCACGTTCGGTCATACGGTTGGCGAGTTCCTGCACGGTGATGGTTTCAGGAACGATCACCTCGCGATGCACTTTCACCTGTTCCTGCTTGCCACCACGAGCGCGCTTCTCGCGCTGCTGGCGGCGGCGCATGGCGGCAAGAGAGCGCTGGCGCGGCTCGTCGTCCAATGCGTTTGAAATCGTCAGACGGCCCCGGCGGCGCTCGGCACTGGGCGCACGCTTGGTGGTGGCGGGGTCTTCCTCGCGCTTTTTGGTGACCGGCGTCGGCGTCTTCACCTTGGCGCCCGGCTTGGGTTCGCCCGGCTCAAGCTGGCCGCCATCGGCCTCGGCTTCTTCCTTGGCCTGCAACGCAGCCTGCTTGTCGGCTTTCGCCTTGACTTCGGCTTCACGGCGGGCGCGCTCTTCTTCCTGAGCGGCGCGTTCGGCTTCTTCAAGCGCTGCAATGCGCTCTGCTTCTTCAGTAATCTTGCGGCGTTCGGCGTCTTCCTTGGCCTTGATCCGTTCACGGGCTTCGCGTTCACGCGCTTCAATCAGCGCGCGGCCACGGGCATCCTTTTCATCATTCGTCAGGGTGCGAAGCACCATGTTGCCGCGTGCGCGTGCTTCGCGCTCCGGGCGTGCTGCGCGTGGTGCAGGGGCAGCCTTGGCCGGTGCAGCGGCAGGTTTTTTGGCGGCCGTTTTGGCGGCTGTCTTGGGTGCGGGCCTGGGTATCGTCTTGATGAGGGGCTTGGCTACTGCTTCCGGTGCGGCCTTTGGTGCTGCTGCAACGGCTTCTGCTGCAGGCGCCTGCTCGACAGGCGCCTTGGCGGCTGCCGGGGCTTCAGCGGGCGCTTCTACCGTGGGCGCTGCTTTTGCTGCGGGGGCGGCTTCCGTTGCCGGGGCCTTGGCAGCAGCTGCGGGTGCCGCTTCGGCTGCTGCGGGCTTGTCCTTTGCCGGGGCGACACGACGGCGCTTCTTCTCAACCAGCACCGCTTTGGAGCGGCCGTGGGAGAAGTTCTGCCGGACATGTCCTGTTTCCACCGTGCGGCCCAGTGTCAGCTTGCCGCCGGATGCACGCGGCTGCCGGGTGGTGCCTGATGCGCCGCCGGTTTCGCCGTCTTGTGTATCCGTATCCTTCGTCTCGCTCATGCGAACCCTTCAAATAACCTAATCGTCGCGGCTGGCGTCCAAATCGCGCCACCCTACCAACAGGGGCCACCCCCTACTCAAGCTCCAGTCAGGAACCCCTGCAAACGCCCGACCTCGCTCAAAATGAGGCCGGACAACTTGTCTACTGCCGGCGCGCGCGGATTGTCACTTTCCGCCTCCTCGCCTGGCCGCGACCTATGCCGCGGCCTCCCTTTCGGGCGGCCGCTACCCGCAGTCAGGGCAGCATGTACCACATTTGCGCGCCCCAATGCCAAACCCAATTGTTCTGCCGAAAAATGAGTGACAACCGGGGCTTCGGCCTTGGCAGCCAGAGACCGTGCATTGCGCAGCCCTTCAGCACCCGCATCGGATGCCAAAAACAGCGCTACCACATGCCCCTTCTCAGTGGCTTCTTCAACCTTTGCGTGGCCCGCAAACAACTGGCCGGCCTTGCGTCCAAGGCCCAAAAGCGCCAAAACCCGCGCTTCCAGAACTATTTTCACCTGATCCGCCAGATCAGCAGGGGCCTTGACCTGCATTTTGGCGGCGCGGGCAAAAAGGCCCTTTTTGACGGCCTTTTCAACGTCCGCCCGTGTCGCCGACACCCAGATGCCACGCCCCGGCAGTTTTCCCTCCACGTCGGGAACAACCACCATATCGGGGCTTATGGCGAACCGCACAAGTACCGCGCTGTCGCCGGATTTTCCCGTGACGATGCATTTGCGCTCCGGGGCCTTTTTATGCCCGGAGCGGTTTGGTGCTTCCACACCGGCCGGCAGGGGAATTGGCGCAGGTTTGGTCACTCAGCCGGCGCCTCCCCGGCTTCAAGCTCGCCCTCGCCTTGCGCATCGTCGCCTGCGTCGGCTTCGGCGCGCATGGCGGCAAGGTCTTCTTCGGTGATCCAGCCGGCCTTGATGCGGGCGGCCATGATGATTTCCTCGGCTTCCTGCGGGGATACATCGTGGCCATCAAGGTAACCGGGCTCGCGGCGGCGTTCGCCCTCCGTCGTCTCGTAATAGCCAGTGAGGTCGTCCGTCGCGCAGCCGGCGAGGTCTTCCAGCGTCTTCACACCGTTTTCGCCGAGCGACACCATCATGGCAGCGGTGACGCCGGGCACGTCGCCGACTTCATCAGCCACACCCAGTTCCTTGCGCTTGCTGTCGCGCTCCTGGTCAAGCTTTTCGAGATACTCGGTCGCGCGGGCCTGAATTTCGGATGCCGTCTCCTCGTCGAAGCCTTCGATGTCGGACACTTCTTCGCTTTCCACGTAAGCGATTTCCTCAACCGTAGCGAAGCCTTCGGATGCCAGCAGCTGGGCAATCACTTCGTCCACGTCGAGGGCCGCTTCGAACAGCTTGGAGCGTTCGGCAAACTCGGCCTGACGGCGTTCGCTTTCTTCAGCTTCCGTCAGAATGTCGATGGTCCAGCCGGAAAGCTGTGACGCAAGGCGCACATTCTGGCCACGGCGGCCAATGGCAAGTGAGAGCTGATCGTCAGGTACGACGACTTCAATGCGCTCGGCATCTTCGTCGAGCACAACCTTTACAACTTCTGCCGGTGCAAGACCGTTGACGATGAAGGTTGCGGGATCGGGTGACCACTGGATGATGTCGATCTTTTCACCCTGCAGTTCGTTCACCACGGCCTGCACGCGGCTGCCGCGCATACCCACGCAGGCGCCAACAGGATCAATCGACCCATCATTCGACAGGACGGCGATCTTGGCGCGGCTGCCGGGGTCACGCGCCACGGCGCGGATTTCGATGATGCCGTCGTAGATTTCCGGCACTTCCTGTTCAAACAGCTTGGCCATGAACTGGGGATGGGTACGCGACAGGAAAATCTGCGGGCCGCGCGGTTCGCGGCGCACGTCAAACACATAGGCGCGAATACGGTCGCCGGTGCGGAAGGCTTCGCGCGGGATCTGCTCGTCGCGGCGGACAATAGCTTCGGCGCGGCCGAGGTCGACGATCACATGGCCATATTCCACGCGCTTGACCAGCCCGTGAATGATCTCGCCGATGCGGTCCTTGTATTCGTCGAACTGGCGGTCGCGTTCAGCGTCGCGCACCTTTTGCACGATCACCTGCTTGGCGGTCTGGGCGGCGATGCGGCCAAAATCGATCGGCGGCAGCGGTTCGGTCAGGAAGTCGCCGACCACGGCTGCGGGGTTACGCACCTGCGCGTCCTTTAGGGAAATTTCGGTGGCGTCGTTTTCGACGGTCTCCACAACTTCCTGCAGACGGTTGAGCTTGATCTCGCCGGTTGTCGGATCGATCTCAGCACGGATTTCATTCTCGGCGCCATAGCGAGAGCGGGCCGCCTTTTGAATGGCGTCTTCCAGCGCTTCAATAAC
>Ga0307929_1000175_pt1 | contig 67168 bp, 59 predicted proteins | sample AceLakmetage1330_FD_203160 | JGI IMG/M metagenome (GOLD analysis project Ga0307929, IMG submission 203160) | Saline water microbial communities from Ace Lake, Antarctica - #1330 | ecosystem: Environmental > Aquatic > Non-marine Saline and Alkaline > Saline | place: Antarctica: Ace Lake... | reverse complement strand
GTACATAGTCAAAAACAATGGAGTTTACCTGATAATAAGCTTCCAAGTTATTATCATCAAAAGCACTTAAGTACTTTTGCATAATAGGATACCTCACCTTTCAAGGTGAGGAGGTTCATTTTTCATTAATTATTTTTATGGTCTTTTTATCCTATAAAAACATAAATCTTTTAAATCCAAATCTTTAAATGGCTGTATAATGGACATACTAAACATTTTCATGGAATATAAATACGTAATTATCTTTTATGCAATAATCATTTTGATTGTGGTGACAAATAAGAAAAAGTTTGATTTTCAAGCAAAATTCATTGCATTATATAGAACTACTATTGGTGTAAAATTTATGCATGCATTTGCAGATAGATTTAATAAACCAATAAAATGGATTGGTTATGCAGGTATATTTTTAGGATATGCAGGTATGATGCTTATAGTATATTTCTTAGCTGATGGACTTTACAAGTTAATATTCATTCCATCTGCGCCAGCAGTATTATCTCCAGTAATACCAGGAGTTCCAATACCTGGAAGTCCAATATTTGTGCCATTTTGGTATGGAATAACTGCTTTATTCTTTGTAGTATTGATACACGAGTTTGGTCACGGAGTGGTATCAGCTGCGCATAAAATAAAAGTACATCATTCAGGAATAGTTTTCTTTGGACCATTAATTGGTGCATTTGTAGAACCTGATGAAAAACAATTAAAGAAAAAGAGTTGGTGGATTCAAGAATCAATGTTTGCAGCAGGACCTGTTGCAAATTTCATATTGGCCGCCATCGCATTAGTTTTAGTATTATTTGTGATGATTCCAGTAACAGGAAACATGGTTGAAGCAAACGGATTTTACTTTGTGGATGTAACTGAAGGATTTCCTGCAATTGATGCTGGAATAGAACCGGGAACACTTTATACTTTTGTAAATGATGTGGAAGTAAATAATGCAAGTTATTTAATTGAAGTATTGGGTGATATGAGTCCAGGAGATTCTGTAACGGTTGCAAATGAGAATACAACTCACACTGTAGTTACTGTTTCAAACCCTGATAATGAAACAAGAGCATTTATGGGTGTTGTTGGCGTTTCAACACATGGAATTATAAAGGCAGGAAAGCAACAATGGTGGTTAGACACATTAACAATTATTGGTAAATTCTGGCAATGGGTATTTATGTTATCATTAGGAATTGGTCTTGCAAATTTATTACCGCTTGGACCTGTTGATGGTGGAAGAATGTTATTATTATCAATGGAAAAGAAATTAGGGAAAGAAAAAGCAATGAAAATCTTTTCTAAGATTACTTCAGGATTCTTTGTATTGATAATGATATTAGTATTTGTGCCAATTGTTAAAGCATTAATATAATAATTTTATTTTTTTATAATTTTTTTTAAATTATTAAATTAGAAGATTAATTTATTAGAAAAATTTGATAAATTTTAGTTTATTTGTTCTTATTTTTATTTTTTTTATCAAAGTAAGCTTTTACTTCTTTTGATTTTTTAGGAACTGCTTTTGAACCAAGAGAATAATAAGTTTTTTCTACAGACTCGCCCCAAGAATAATTTCCTTTTTCTTTAGTTACAGAATGAATGATTAATTCGTTAGTCTCAAGACCCTTGCTTAAATGATAATAAATAAGTCTTTGAGTAACTTTAGGAAATAAATCAACGTAAATTTGGTGAATTTCATAACCATAGGCTTTTTTTGCAAAGAAAAGAATATCAATCATATTTTGTCTAACTTTACTTCCAACAGGCCTACCAGGTTTCATCAAGGTTTAAATTTAAAATAGCTTATATAAATATTTCTAGAATAAATTTGATTATTATTTGGTTAATTGTGGTTTAGTGTGATAATTTCCATCAAAACAAGAAGCGCAATAACCCCATTCAGGAACTGCGTTTATCATACCATCAAGACTTAAAAAACCTATGCTATCAACTCCAAAAAATGATTTCATAGCTTCAATTTTATTAGGATTATTAGCAAATAAAGGTTTATTTGCAAAAAGTTCATTTTTACTTGGAAAATCCATTCCATGATAACAAGGATGTGCTACGAGATCAGAACTAATTCTAATATGAACTTCTTTGGCTCCTTGTTCGTAAAGAATATTTGTAAGTTGTTTCATAGTTGTTCCTCGAACAATTGAATCATCAACTATTATAATTCTTTGACCATTAATAACTCCTGAAACGGGATTAAGTTTTTTCTTAACACTAAGATCCCTAATTTCTTGTGTTGGTTTAATGAATGTTCTTCCAATATAATGATTTTTAACTAAACCAAAATCAAAAGGAATTCCTGATTCTAAAGAATAACCCATTGCAGAAGTAGTTCCTGAGTCGGGAACTGGAATAACAATATCTGCATCTACAGGATGTTGTTTTGCAAGTTCTATGCCCAAACGTCTTCTATATTTATCAATATTTTTACCATTGAGCATGCTGTCAGGTCTTGAGAAATAAACATGTTCAAAAATACAGAATTTAGATTCTTCTTTTCTTGTAAGATAATCAGATTTTATTTCGTTTTTGTTTATAGTTAATATCTCACCAGGTTTAACTTGGCGGATTTCTTTTGCATCAACTAAATCAAATGCTGTTGTTTCAGAAGCAAGAAAAAAAGAATCATCTTTGTTTCCAAAAGCAAATGGTCGATTTCCCCAAGGATCACGAACACCAATAAGTTCATCTTGAGTCATGATTATAAGTGAATATGAACCATCAATTTTATTAAATGAATCTTTAATACGTTCTTGAATAGTATCTCCCTTTGCATGAGCAATTAAATGGGCAAAAATTTCTGAGTCTAAGTCTGTATCAAAAATTGCACCTTTAGATTCTAAATCATCTCTTAATTCTAAATAATTAGTTAGATTCCCATTATGAGCTGTTGCAACTTTCAAACCTTGGAAGCTAAACTTTAATGGTTGAAAACTTTCAAGACCAACAGAATCAATAGTTGCATAGCGATTGTGTCCAATTGCAATTATTCCTTCTAAAGATTTAATTTTTTCATCATTATCAAATACTTCTGAAACAAGACCTTTACCTCTTATTCTTTGAATTTTCTCACCATCAAAAGAAACAATGCCAGCACCTTCTTGACCTCGATGTTGCAGCGCAGTAAGACCAAGATATGAAAGATACGATGCATCTTTACTATTATAAACTCCGATTATTCCGCACATATCTTAAGAATAAAAGTCTGTTTTTTAAACTTAACTAAAAAGCTTTAAAAAGAATATTAGGAATTCAACTTAAAATGTATGTTTATGAATTATCAAAACAAAATTTAGAATTAAGTTCTAAAGAATTATTATCTTTATCTAATTCTAAAACGAATAAGTTTACTTTACTTTCTAATTATTTACTAATTGATGAATTGGTGAATTATAAACATTTAGCATATACAAAAAAAGTTTACAAATTACTTATTGAAACTAATGAGGATAATTTAATTTCTGATATTAAAGGATTTGATTTTGAAGGTGTTTATGAAACTAGTTTTAGTTTGAACCTTGTGAATTCTAAGAAACTTGATGTAAGAGTTTTAGCTGATAATATATGGCAAAAATTAAGCAATCCAAAAGTCGATCTTAAAAATGCAAAAACAAAATTTGAAATAATATTTTTAGATGGTGTTGTTTTAGTTTGTAAATTTGAAGGTGAACAAAATGATAAATTTGAAGATAGACGAGCACATCTTAGAGAGTTTAATCATCCAACAAGTATGCATCCAAGGCTTGCAAGAGCTATAGTTAATTTAGTGGATGCAAGACAAATACTTGATCCTTTTTGTGGGAGTGGAGGAATATTACTTGAAGCTGGGTTGATTGGAAAAGAAATGATTGGGTATGATTTAGACAAAATAATGTTGCGTCGATGTCAAAAGAATTTGGATTTCTTTAAACTTAAAGCACAGTTAGAATTAAAAGATGCATTGACAATAGATGCAATGTATGAAGCTATTGTAACTGATATACCTTACGGGAGAAATTCAAAAACAAGCGAGATTACATCTTTACTTTCAGATTTTTTAGTAATAGCATATAAAAGAACAAATAAAATGGTATTAGTGGTTCCAGATATGATTGATGAGAATATTATAAAAAATTCAAGATGGAATATTAAACAAGAGTTTTCACATTACTTACATAAATCTTTAACAAGAAAAATATATTTGTTAGGAAAATAAATAATTGTACAATAATTCTAAAACTTTAAGAAAAATGTCTTAAAAATAATACTTTTAGTTTTTCCCTTATAATTCTAAGAGAAAATAGTTAAGAAGTTTTTAGCAGTACGAAGAGCAATACCTGCTTCTTCAGCTTCAACTTCTTGACCATGCTCTGCTTTTACTCTAAGTCCATGAACTTTTTTAATTTCTGGAATAAAAGGAATTCTTACAGATATTTTTAGTTTTTCAATAGCTTCATCTAACGAAGAAGGTGAAGTTCCAATGACTGCTTCATATTTTTTAAAAATAGCTTCCTTAATTGCTTCATCGCTTTTGATTATAATATCTCTAACTTGATTAAATGCTTCATCTAATAAACTATTTTTTTTAGTTTCTTGAGGTGTTGTTGGAGTTGGAGTTACACTTGCAGGTTCTTCTTGAACTGATGGCGGGATAATTTCTTCTTGTTTAGTTGTTGCAGGTTCTTCAAATTGTGAGAATATGAAATCATCATTATCATCAATTTCTTCTTCTAATTTTGGAACTGATTCTTCTTGTGGTTCTGCAGAGTTATTTTCTAAAATTGGTTCTGCAATAGGTTCTGAAGATATAGGTTTTTGAATATCATCTTCAAAGTTATCATTCATATTTGTACTAGGTGAATCAAAATTATCTGAAACATTTTCACTAGCTGAAGTTAAATCTGAGAATGGAGCATTTTCTTTAATAATAGAACTTTTATTTGAAGTTATTTCTTCTACTTGTTCAATTGTGTTCTCAAAGTTAGATTCAGATACTTCTTTACCTTCAAAACTAGGGTTTTCTTCATCTAAGTACTGGTAGTTTTTAGAACTTTCTTCTGGATTATTTTCGTTTTGTTTTGGAATGAATGATTCTTCTTTTGGTTCATCAAATAAATCACTCATAGGAACAGTATCAAAATCTTTATTTTCATTTGAAGATTCTAATACTTCTTCATTTAAATGAGAATCACTAGTTGGAATTTTAGGAATTTCACTTTCTTGATTTGAAGCTTCATCCCAATTTGTTTCTTCTACTTGATTGGTTTCATTATTTTTTTCATCAATAATATTGCCTGTTGATTCTGTAATGTCAGGTTCAAATTCAGAATTTATTTGTGCAGAATTGTTGTCTGAAGATTCTTCTTCTTTTTCCTCTTTTTCTTCCTCTTTCTCAAATTTTTCAATTTCTTCAAGGAAAGATATATCATCTTCAAAATCTGATTCAACAATTTTTATACTATCTTCTTCATCAACATTATTATCAGGGTGTGTTACATGTTCATAATCTTCTAATTCATCTTCTGTAGGCATAGGAATATCTTTTAATTCAGGATCATCTTCAAAACTTGGAATTTGATTTGGAGCGGATGGGACCTCATTTGAGGTAGATTCTGTTGTTTCGTTAATAACTTCATCATTAATTTCAATTTTTTCATCTTCTTTTTCAGATATGATTCTACTAATGTATAAAACACTAATTTTTTCTTTTATGTAGGACATGTATGTTTTGATAGGTTTTCCAATTAAGTTTTCAATTTTTTTATTTTGACGAGCAGCTTCTTCACAATCTCTATCATTTAGTTTTTGTTTATTGCCTTCATCATAAACTTGTTTTTTAGCAAGTGAACCACTTTGCATATCTCTTGCAATTTGATGTTCTTGAAGAATCACTCTATTACCTTTTAATTCTAAAGTTTCTTTGTTAAACAAATGTTCATCTTTTCCAACTAAATTGTTTAAATCTTGATAACCAAAAAATGTTTTAACTAGAATTTCATCATTTTGACTATAAGTTTGAATTGAAATTTCTGATTCAACCATTCTTTGAGCAACAATGCCAATTTTAGGTTTAGTATCAATATCTGCTTTTTTTCGATATATAACTGCGCTTGGAGAATAAAGTGAAGCCCAACAATCTTTGATACATTTGAATAGAATAGCTCTTCCTTTTATATTTTGAATAATATTTTCTGAATTTTCGTGAGGTTCAATGTAATTTACACTTCCAATAAGAGTTAAGAAAGGTTTTTCAATTGTAGTTACAAGTTTTGTAATATCAATATGGTCCATGTCAATGGCTAAAGTTTCATAAGCTTCAAGAAGTTCTTCTTGCATAGATTCTGGAAAATCAGCGGAGTGTATTAGTTCTTTGACTTTAGAATAGGCATCATTTAATGCATTTTCATCATCAAATCTAATATTTGAGTATATTTGCTTAATGTGTGGCTTTAAGTTATTAGAATCGATGAAATTTTCAAACATGGAGTTCTTTATAACAAAAGAAACAGGTACAGAAATCTTATTATTGTGAGCTTCAGCTAAGTCGACAGCTCTGAAACCTACTGTGTCACTATCTGACCTTGTAATCTTATTTAATGTTAATATATAATCCATTACGCTTCACCAACAATAAAAAGTAAAAATATGATTATTTAAAGCTTATGCTTTTTGCAAGAGGATTAAATTTTTATATGATTAAATCTATAACTAAATAAAAAGGTGAAAATATGAAAATGAAACTAACTATTTTTATAATTCTAATATTGACTTTACTAATGCTTTCTGCATGTAGTACAACCGAAGAAATGCCAGATGAAAATGATGATGTAGATGATGATTCTGATGCAGGACAAGATGTTAATGCTAATATAAATTTAGGGATTGAAGATCCTAAACCTGAAGAAGTTCCTTGCAAAGTCATGTTTGAAGTTTGTGGAAATGACGGAGTAACTTATCCAAGTGAATGTGCTGTAGAAAAAGCAGGTGTGGGTATAAAATATTATATGGCTTGTCCATTTGAACATGTATGTACTCAAGCAGAAAAACAACATAAAGAATGTGTAGATGATAGAGGTCCTGTATGCGGATCAGATTGGGTTACTTATGATTCAGGTTGTGATGCATGTTACGCTCGAGTTGATTCTTGGATAGGAGTTTCTTGTTAAATTAGTTGATTTATTATTTTCTTTTTTTTCTATTGATTTTAATTAAGAAATATGTTGATTAAAAATAATTAATAAAAAATAAAATTATTCTAAAAAATTACTTTAGGTATTTCTTTGCTTTAAAAAAATGTTTTTTTTAAATCAAGAAGTTTATTTAAGAAACTTCTTTGCCTCTTCGATTGAATGTTTATGGAAGATTATACTTTGCAATGATTTTGTTAATGAAAAAGGTTTATCATCTTGCCAAACATTTCGACCAACAGCAATACCATGCGCTCCTGCATCAGTAACTTCTTTAACCATTTTTAAGAAACCCTCATGACCTGCATCATGATTACCGCCTGCAATTACGACTTTTGCACGACCAGCATTCTTGATAGTCCATTTTAAACCATCAATATCTCCATTATAACGGATTTTAATTATATCAGCACCAAGTTCAGCTGCAATTCTAGTTGCATAAGCAACAGTTTGAGTGTTATTTTGATCTTCAACAAATTTTCCTCTAGGATATGCCCATGCAACGACAGGAAGACCATAATCATGTGCTGTGTCAACAATCTTCGAAAATTCAACCATCATATCCTGTTCAAACTCGCTTCCATTATACATAACATAACCAACGCCAGACGCTCCAAGTTTAATTGCTCTTTCAACAGAACACATTTGTCTTGAACGAGGTTCATTTCTAGTCATAGAAGTTGCAGCACTAAGTTTAACTATTAAAGGAATATCCTTGTAATAATCTTGATAGTATTTTTCTGCAGTACCATGTTCTAAAATTATTGCGTTGTATCGTCCTTCAAGAGCAATATCTAAAATATAATTAGGATCGCAGTTTTTCACATTAAAATCTGTAGGTCCATGTTCAACTCCCTGATCATAAGCTAAGAATAAAGCCTTATCATTAGAAAGAAGCTTTTTAATTTGAATAGTCATAAAACTCACTCACCTCAATTTATAGACTAATAAAAGTCAAAAGGGTATATAAATATTACTATAGTTTATTGATTCAAATTTAAGATTATTTTTTATTTTTTTACGCTCAATTTATTATCATAGGAATATTTCTTTCAAGAACATTTAAATTATTAAATTGTTAAACATTAATTATGAAACGAATAGGTTTGATTGCCGGAACAAGAATAGATACTAAATTTGGAATTGAAACTTTTAGTTCTTTAGGAAAAATAATTTCTTGTTCAGTTTCAGATACACCTGAAGAACAAACTTTATTACAAACATTAAATAAAATTGAATTAACAAATAAAGTTCAAACAAATATTGATTATTTAGTTAAAAATAAAGTTGATCTCATAATCATATATTGTAATTCATTAAGTGGCGCTATTGATTTAGTATATTTACGTCAAAAAAATAAAATTCAAATAATAACTCCAATGGAGGCATATTCAGTTATTTCATCTAAACATGGAACTTTTGGAGTAATTGCTGCAAATTGTCAAAGTGTATCAAATATTGAAAAAGTAATTTTATCACATAATAATTCAGCAATTGTATTAGGTTATGGGAACTTGAATATAGTAAAAGACATTGAAAAAGGATATGATCCAAACGAGATAATATCAAAATATAAACTTGTTGAATTGCTTGATATATTATCTGCTTCAGGATCTGAAATAGTATTACTTTCGTGTACACATTTTACGTATTTTTATCATGAATTGAAAAAATTAACTAATTGTTTATTATTTGAACCTTCAGAAGAGATAAAAAAACAAATTAAGTTAATAGATTAAAATTTATTTTTAGTAATTTTTCTATTGCTTTTTTTGATAAGTAGATTCATTTTAGTTTTTGAAAGAAGAATATTCTTAGCTCCATAATTACTAATAACTGATTCTGCATTTGTAATTGCCATTCGAAGTGAGTCTTCAACAGATTTTTTTTTCATAATGCCCGCTACAAAACTTGCTGCAAATGAATCACCTGCACCAGTAGTTTCTTTAACCTTACGTTTAGGATTAGGTTTTACAAACCAAATAAATTTTCCATTAGTACAATAAGCGCCTTTTGGACCGTCAGTAATAACAAGATAATCCATGTTTGGAAGGAAAAGACGTTTAAGAAGATCTTTAGAATTACCTTTTCCAACAAGACTTTCTGCTTCTTCCTTGTTAAGAATAAGAATATTTGTTTTTTCAATAATTGATTTAGTAAATGAAAATCCTTGCTTTGTTAAATAAGATGAAGGATTAAATGCGACTTTGATATTATTATCTTTAGCATATTTTGCAAGTTTTTTTAGAGTGTTGAAAGATTTACCAACCATTGAAGCAAAGTAAAACCATTTTGTTTTGAGACTTTTTTTATTTAATTCTTCAAATGTAAGGTCATTATTACAACCTTTGAAAGTAAGGATAGTTCTGTCTTCAGCGATAGAATCAAGAATAATTGAATACCCGCCCATCTCTCCAAGAGAACCAATAAACGAAATATTTTCTTCTTTTAATAATTTGAAAACTTTAAGGCCATTTTCATCTTTACCAATTTTTCCAAGATACGCAGTATCAAATCCTAATCTTCTAAATGCAACAGCAGTATTAGTTCCACCGCCACCAATTAAGAAATTTAAATTATTAATAAGAATTTTTGAACCAAGAGGATAAGCAAGAAGTTCTTCAGTTGAATTTTTAGTTTTAATTTGAATAAGTTCGGAATCTGTTTTTGCAAAAACATCAACTGTATTAGATCCTACACAAATAACATCAAACGTCAATAAATACACCTCTTTGAAAGATATAATTTACCTTAAGGTATAAAAATATTCCTAAAATTAAACTTAAACATTATCGAGAATAGAATGTGCGTCTTGAGTGCTTTGCATCTTAGTTATTTTACTCCAATCCGCTCCAAGTTTCACCATTAACTTCGTCTTTTCCATTTCTTTTTCTTGATTAGAAATTCTTGCAAGTCTATCAACTGCAACTAAACCATAAGGATAACCAGGAAAAATTACATCATTACAATTAGGCATTAAAGTTTCAAAGAATTCTATAGGGTTAGCTCCATGAAAATCAACTCGAAAACAATGTTTTGAAGCTGAATTAAGTTTGACCATGAAAATTTTCGCGTTGAAAATAGTTTGGTCGATTTTTGCAATAGGATTATAGATCCATGAGTCTTTTTTGTCTAGTAAGATTGCTGAAACAGATTTCCCATTTTCAGTCATTAAATTATTTGTTTTACAAAGACCAACAATAATTTTATTTTTTGAAAAAAGACTTTGAAGATATTCATTTTCTAAAGAGAATTTTTCTTCAAGAGAACCATCAATAATTATGTAATCTGATTTATCTGCAATGGAGTTTGCTAAATCTAATTCTAGAACTCGTCTAATAAACCCTCCGATAGTTGAAATTTTTGCAATAGATTTGCCCACCTTTAAAGATTCATCATTAACGTCAATTTCAATTGATATTTTGTCAGGAAAAGTTTTGGCAATAAATTTATTATTTTCAAAAGTAATAAGCAAATGATAATCATGTTTTTCTGAGAATACCTTTTTGTAATCTTTAATTGCATAAGCCCCAACACGAATTAATTGTAAAGATAGATTATTTGCGATGATTAGTTCTGCATTGCCACCATCAATGAAACAAAAAGTCTTATTTGATTTTTTAGAATTTATTTGAGTGAATGATTCATCATTTATTTCGATACCGTTAAAGCCTTTTTTAGAAAAGAAAGGAATATTTTTCTTGTCGCTATTAGCATTAATCGTTGCTTTTAATTTACTGATAAGATTATCCATGATAAATTAAAAAAGAAATTAGGTTTATAAATTTATACTGGTGTACCTTTGATATTTCTGTAAGGTTTCATTTCATCAACAGGTGTTTTTAAACCCATATATTGTTTTAATGCACGGTTAAATTGATATGTACGTCTATGAAGTTCTTTTTTGTGTTGTTCGTAGATGTTTTTGTAAAGTCTATTAAAAAAGAAATGTTGGAATGGTGAAAGAAGTTTATTTTTTTTAAATAAATCTTGATAATCTAATTGTAAGTATGATTCGCATTTAATTATAGGATTACCTTTCCAAGTGCTAAATTTTACTCCGTCTTTTACTGTGCTAGTTTTTTCAAATACTAAACCTAAATAGTCAACTTTCATAAAATATCTAATAAAAGGATTGTCTCTAGGAATATGAACAACTCTCCACCAAATTCTAAATTCTTTTAATCCATTAGGAAGTATATTTTCATAATAATAAGTTTCCCATTTATCAGATCCATCATGAGGATCAACCCACTCTTGTTCATCTAGAAATTCGTGAGCCATTTTGTACATATTTTTAAAATGATGTACATCTTCAAACTCTATCTCCCACTTTGCAGTAAGTATATCTCTATCATCACGAATTCTTTCAGCATTCTTCATAGAATAAAATTATGTGATTATAGTATATAAAATTTATCTTTCTTCAGATCTAAGAATCCTGCGTATAAATCTATGAATTAATCTTGTTAAAAGAAAAGGTCTAGTGACTAATTTAAGCTTATTTTCTTTAATTGCTTTAAAGAATGCTTTTGTGTCTTTTTTTGAATCAACAAGAGTGAAAGTAAAATCTAGTTGCCATAAATTATGTGCATCGGAAGTTCCAATTAAAGGCAAATTGTATTTTTTTGCGATTTTCACTGCTTTTTTGTTAAAATTAATGAATGGAAGATACATGTGACAATATTCTATAGCATCAAATAATTTTATGTTTTTGATTAACATTTTACCAAGACATTTTCCTCCTGGAAAAAAAGGATGAGGTGCTATAACTAAAATATCTTTTTTTTTTTTTAAGTTAGTCAAGTCCTTAAAAGTCTTTATAGAATCAACATCTTTTTGAGTAACATTGTAGAGAAGAACTTCTTTTGTTTCAATTTTAGCTTCGCAACCACTAATTAGAAGAATGTTTTTTTTCTTTGCATAATCTTGAATTTCTTTAGTGAAGAAAACTTGCTGGTGAAAAGTAAATGCTAAGACTTCAAAACCAAGAGATTTAGTTTTATCAATTAATTCTTTAGCACTATAATTTAAAATGTGAGTTTTATCTTCTCCAGCATGAAGATGAAGGTCTGATTTAAGCATAGAATAAATATTTGAAGTTCAGATTTAAAAAGATTGTTAGATTTTTTATGGAAACTAACTTTGAAGTAATTATTTTAAAGTTGATTTAGTTTTCTACAAATAATTCTTAAAAAAGAATTTAAAGAAAAAGTATGATAAAAAATTAAATTATTTCTTTTTATATTGTAAAACTAGCAAGCTAGTTTTAGGTATTCAAAAATAATAATAATTATTTTTGTACCTTAAAAACTAAAACGCGTTTTTAAGGAAGCCAAGTGTCTCTTTTCTTTAACTTTTCAGGAAGATAAGTATCTACAACGAAATTTAAACCCCATTTAGCAAGTGCTTGCTGTTCTGCTCTGGCTTTAAGCTCAGTTTGCTGCTTAATTGCTTTTTGCCAAGGCTTATGGTGGTGAACAAATGGATCGTTCTTAAGAGCGTCTTTACCTCGTTTAATATCAATATCTTTAAGCGGATGTGTTGGAAGCTTATATTCAATGATATCTTGCGGGGTAATTCCGATGAATTTCGCATTTGGAACACAGAAATATTTATTGATATGAGCTGCGTTTCCTGAACCTACTTTTAATGTTCTGTAGATGTTAAAGTATCCATAGAAATCTCCATCTGTGAAAACTAAAACTGGAAGATTTTTATCATCCGAGAGTCGTCGGATAAATCTACGACAAGCACGAGTAGGAACTCCACCCATACTAATTAAAATACAATTTGCTTTTTTCCAATAATTGTGTTTAACTAAACGCTGGAACATACCTGCAGTTTCAATAGCAAGAATGAATTCTGCATCTGTTTCGAATTTTAGTTCTTCAACACTTGAAGGAATAGAGTAAGCTCCACTACCAAATTTTGTACAGTCAATTTTGATTTCTTTACCATTGTCAGGGTTTTTATCAATAACAATAAGTTTACCTGCAATATCTCCGCCTTTTTCTTCAGGAATAAAACCTAATTTCTCACGGTTAATTCCAAGCATAGCTTCAATGTCGTCCATGACAGTATCTGATTCAGGTTGTTCATTAAAGCGTGCATCGCCCCAGTTTTTAGAAACATAATAAGCCTCTCTTTTAGTTGCAATATCTTTAGTCTCAATTATTTCTTTTGATAAAGACATCATCTTTAAAGTTTGAGCAAAAGTCTTAACCGTTGTAGCTGAAAGAGTTCTGCTTTTCATATTACCTTTTAAGTCAAAGAAACCTTCTTCTAAATCATATCTAACATTGCTTAAAGCTCTGATAGGTGAACTCATAATTGGTTTTGTTCTTACTTTAATATCACGATAAATATTTTTAGCATGCGCGGTAATTTTATCTATAACTTCACTACTCATTATCATCACCTTCTACATCTTCATCGTTATTTTCTTCTTTACCAATGCTTGCAAATTCTGCATCAAATTCTTTATTCTTTGTAGGATCAAATTTAAGTTCTTCAATTTGACCTCTATCTTGTTCAAGCATTATTTCAAGATGTTTAATAACTTCTTTTTCTTCAACATCTGAATAAGCAATTAAATCTTTTAATGCTTCTGCAATAGAAGGAATGTATTTCTCAATGTAACTTCTTTTTTTAAGTTCATCAGAGACTTTCTTTTTCTTAGCTACATATTTGTAAAGACTTCGACCTAATTCTTGAATTGCGAGTTTTACCTCTTTTATGATTTCAGGATAATGTGCTAATGCTTCTTTAGCTTCACTAGTGAAAGGAACCCAAACAGATGCAATATGAATTAAAACAATGCATGGGCCTTGTGGAAGGTTACCGCCTGACTGTTGAAGACCATAAGATCTCCAAGAAGTTTTGGCAATAGATTCAGTTGTTGCACAAGAGCCTTGTTGATATAATAAAGGTACTTTGTTTGCAAATCGCATAATTCCAATAGAGCCTTCTGCTTTTATAGTTCCGCCATAAGCTAAAGCTGCTTCAATAATAAAAGGATTTCCTCTATAAACAGATGGAGGTCTTGTAATGCTTGTGTAAAATTCTGCATTTATTTCCTTTTTCAAACCTTTTTCTAAAAGTTCTGAACCAATCGGGCTAATACAATCGGAAGGTGGAGCCATGATTTTAGTAGTTCTAATAGCTTCAATGATTTTTTCTGCCATCTCTCGAGTAATTTTTCCTGGTTTAGTTTTAGCTGGAATGAATGATTTTTCTAAAATTTCATCAGCAGGTTTATTTCCAACTCTTGAAAATTCTGTTTGAAGAAAATGTTTAACAGTTTTACTTGCAGTCCAAGTAAGCATTTTGATAAGCATACCTAATTCTACACCATAAGGATGAGGTTTAATTTCAGCAGGCATTTTTGGATGAACTTCTGTTGCTCTAGGAAAAATAATTTGTTCTCCTTTAGGATTAACATAGATGATAGTTGAATGAGGATTAACAATTGCTGTTTGTTTAAGATATTCATCAACTGATTGATGTCCTTTAAGATATGTACCTTCTAAGTCAATTTCAACTCTAGTTCCATGATCTTTAGTCCACTCTTTTTCACCTTCTGAAACAATATCTGGTTTATTTTTTTGAGTGTCAATTTTTAACTCACAAAAATAAGCTTGGTGACCAGGACCTATTTTACTAATAATTTTTGCAGGTCTACCTGTAGTTAATTGACCATACATAACAGATGCTGAGATTCCAATACCTTGTTGTCCTCTGGATTGTTTTAAACTATGGAATTTTGAACCATAAAGAAGCTTAGCGAAAATTTTAGGAACTTGTGCTTTAACAATACCAGGACCATTATCTTCAATAGAAATTCTATATCTATCATTTCCCATATCAGTAATTACTATTTCTAAATCCGGGAGAATTCCTGCTTCATCACATGCGTCAAGTGAATTATCAACTGCTTCTTTAATTGTAGTAAGAAGTGCTTTTCTTTTATTGTCAAAACCAAGTAAGTGTCTATTCTTTTCAAAGAATTCTGCAATAGAGATATCTCGTTGTTTCTTTGCCATCTCATGAGCTTTTAACTCTTTTTTTGGTTGCTCTGGTTCCTTTGGAGGCTGCACTGGCGCTTCCACTGGGGCAGAATTGAATGTATCTAAATCAAGTGTGACCTCTGTCATATAAGATTGGTTTTCTACTTATGCTTAATAAAACTTTCTAAAGAAATATGAATATTAATCGGAATTTAATTTGAATTAATTGGTGAAAAAGTATGTTTGATTTAGTATTTACTAACTAAATTAGAGTTAGAAATATTTAAATAATAGATAGACTAAAATAAACTGATGGCTTCAGACTTAGAAATAGTTTCTTTTATTAAAGAACAATTAGCATCTGGAAGAGATGTAAGAACAATAAGAGATTTTCTAATTAAGAAAGGAGTTAATTCAATAGAAGTTGATTCTGCTTTTGATATAGCATTTGGTGGAACTGGGAAAACTGATGTACCAACACATAATGCTTCAATTCATAAATTTGTAGTTACAGGTTTAGTATTCTTAGTTTTATTATTGGTTATTGCAGGATATTCATTATATCAAAATATTGCACCAGGTCCTGATATTCATGTTGATCAACCAGATATAGTAAAACCAATTTATAATCCTCCAGCAGAACAAGTTTTAGATGAGCCTGAAACCGGTTGTGAAAATAAAGAAGCTGATGAAAAATATGATTGTTACTTGGCTTTAATTGAAGAAGAAGACATAAATTGTTATAAAATTGAAAATGAAGTTGAAAGAGATTACTGTTATAGAGTGCATGATTATTATATTCTAGAATTAGATTCTGCATAAAAACATTTTTAGTTTAAATTTCTAAATTAAATAAGTAAATAATAATAGTTTATTTTTAAGAATTCAAAAAAAAGAAGATTTAAGCAAGATCAAGCATACGTGCTTCTTTCATTTTTCTTCTAAAAGCTTCAAGTCTTTTGTAAACAGTTGCATGTGATGCGCCATCAATTAAAGTATCAATCGCATTTCTAGCCATAACAACATTTTCGGGAAGACCAATAACTGCAATGGTTTTTCCATAAACAGAAATATTAGTTTCAGTTAATTCTTCCATGATTTCTCTTGATTTACCTCTTGTACCAATAATTCTACCTCTAATACGGTCTAATTGTTTTTTTTTATCAGCAAATTCAATAAGAGTAATAACTTCCATGATATAATCATGTTTTAAGAGAATTCGAGCAATCTCAGGACTAAAACCACGTCCAATTGCAATAATCATTTCTTTAGTTTGATAAAGTTTAATAGCATCTGAACCTTCAATGGTAACAATACCCTCTTTTGAATCAACATCGATATCTGTGCCTGATATTTCTTCTAATTCTTTTTTAGTAGAGCCATTTGTTCCAATAACCACTGCGATACGTGTTTTTGGAATCCTAAGTTCATGCATATAAGTGTCCATTAGCACTAGGAAAAAAAGACAGTATAAAAAGTTTATCTAATAAAAGACTGAAAAGAGAAGAAATTACTTTGATTTAGATAGTTTTAGATTAAATTTGTTTTTTAAATTTAGATTGAATATCTGATAAGATTGTTTCAATTGTTTCTTCTGAAAGCATTTTTCTAAAGAAACGTTTAATATTTCCCATATCTCGATCAAAAAGTGCAGTAGAGTTAAAACTGGCTGCATAAGTTGTTTGAGAAAAATCAATAAATACAGGCTCTTCCTCTTGATTTAGAATATTAAACTCGGAAAGATCACCATGAACTAAACCAGTTTTTTTTAATTTATACATGTTTTCAAAAACTTTTTTAAGAAATTTTTCTGGATCTTTAGGTCTTGCGTCTTTAAGCATAGGAGCAGGATCTCCAATCATTTCCATAACTAAAATATTATCTTTAAATGTGATTGGAGTGGGAACTCTGATGCCTTCTCTTGCTATCATTAAATTTTTGAATTCTCTTTGAGTCCAAGCAAACACAATTGCTCTTTTTTGTTTCTTTAAACGAGAATATCTAGGATCTGAAGCGATGTATTCAAACATTTTATTGAAATTACAGTTTTCAAGACGGTAAATTTTTACAATGACATATCTATCATCTTTTGTGATAGCAGTGAACACATTTGCTTCTTTACCCATTTGAATTGGGCTAACAAGTTCTTTGAAATGACCTTCAGTAGATAATTTGAAAATATTTCTTAGAGAAAATTCTGAGAAAACATTCTTGTAAACTTTCCATTCTTCTCGGGTATTTTTAGCCATTTTAGAAAAATAATGTAAAAATGCTCAGAAAAAATTTTCTTTTCTGGCATATAAAATAAAAATATTTAATATAAAAAAATTGCGACTTAAAGACTGTCGCCAGTTATGATTTCCATCTTTACAGATTTAGCTTTTGATTCCATAGCAACTAGGAATTTAATATTAGCTCTTTCTGCAGTAAGTACCAAGTCCTTATCAATCACACCATCAAGAACAACTGCATAAATGCCAGTTCTTAAGCTTTTAATTGTGCTTTGAAGTTCTGATACAGGAACTTTACCTAGAATGTTTAAACTTTCATCAAGGACATAAGCGCCTCTAGTACCAATAAGATCTTCTAACATTTCTGAGAATTTTGCTTTTTCTTCATTAGAAACTTTCTTTTTTGGTTGTGGTGCTTCTTTTCTTTCTTCACGTCTATCATTGTTATGATTTGAAGATCTGTTATCTCTTCTTTCATAACTAGGTTTACTGTGATTTGATGTTGAAGGTTTTGATGTTGTAGTATCTAGTTTAGCTTGTTCAGCTGCAACTTTTCCTCTAAGAGCTTTGTGTAGTTCTTTTTGAGTTAATTCTTCAACTTCTTTTCCATCAGGTGCTTTACAGATAAAGTCAATTTCTGCAACTGCTAGTAATTCTTTAATGATTAAATCTCCACCACGGTCACCATCAACAAAAACAGTAGTTGTTTTTCTTTTAGTTAATTCGTGAATTGTTTCAGGAACACTTGTACCATTAATTGCAATTGCGTTTTTGAATCCATGTTTTAATAGAGTTAAAACATCTGCTCTGCCTTCAACAAGAATAATTTCATCACTTTCTTCAACTGCAGGACCTGCAGGAAGTCTTTCTTTACCATATTCTTGAATTTCCATAACTCTAACCGAGTATGCAACTTCATCAGCAAGTTCTTGACTATCAGGTAAGACTCCATCCATAAGTGCTTTTAAAAGTTCTTTAGCTCTGTCAACAACTTGTTGTCTTTTTGAGATTCTAATATCTTCAATTGATCCTACATTAGTTTTTGCGTTACAAGGACCAATTCTTTGAATGATTTCTAATGATGCACCAACAATAGCTGTTTCTGCTTTGTCTAATGATGAAGGAATAATAATTTCTCCACTTGTCTTTCCACCTTTGGTTTCAACATTAACTTCAATTCTTCCGATTCTACCGGATCTTTGTAATTCTCTAAGTTCTAAATCAGCGCCTAAAAGACCTTCTGTTTGACCAAAAATAGCCCCTATAACATCGGGCTTGTCTACGACACCTTCAATTTGAATTTTTGCGTGAATAATATATTTTGCTGCAACTTGTGCAATTTTCGCCATTTTATTTCCTCCAAAATTACATTTTGAGGTACAAAAAATTTTGTTTGTTTCTCGTTCCTCTTAATAATCGTAATTTAGTTTATTTTTTAGTTAAGTTAATCAAGAATCACAATTCGATAAGACACTATAAATTAGGTCTAATACATCATACTTTTTTTGATTTGAAGTTTATGCTAAGAACAAGTTTACTATTGTTTACTGCTGTAAATGATTATGAATGATTATGATAGTAATGAACTTGTTCTGTGAATTTGTGATTTTATGATTAAAAATTAATAATGCCCGAGTCACTAACTCCCAGTTTCATCGCATTGACAATCGTCGTGGCTCGAATAGGTACTCTCTGTGTCGGGCTGACACGCGTGAGGGTGTCTTAGTCTCATAACAAAGAACTTTACGTTCAGTTCGAAAAAGGACCCGTTCACACTTGTTCCTTTAGGAAGGAACTTTTTATTTATAAACGTTTTGTAAAAATAAGTTAAAATAAATTATTAAGCACAAATGTGTGCTTTATTGTTCTGAAAATGCTTCTTAACAGGCTGTTAATTGAGCGAGAGTCTCGATTGCTTGTTCACCAGGATATTCTTGACCATTAATAACCCATGTTGGGTAGCCAGCAATACCTGCTTCTTGACAAGCAGGAGTTTGTCCACGAGGATCGTTTTCAATTGCACATTCAACGTAAGGAAGTAATGATTTAGCATCTTCAAACATTGCTTTTTGATTATTACAATGACTGCACCAGTTAGCACCATACATTTTAGCCCCACTATCAGTTATACACTGAGCAAGTGCTGCTAAATCTGTTTCTTCGACTACAATTGTAGTTGTGCCTGCATTAAAATTTGAACACATTTCATTTTCAGGTGTTTCATAACAGTTTACAATATCTGAATTAACTCTAAGCTCGATCATGTAAGCATCAAAAACTTCTTTTTGTTTTTCTAAAGTTAAAAAGTTTTCAATTTGTGGTGTTGCTTCTTCTAATGAAACTATTGTTTCAGGAGTTTTTTCTATAGTTATAATTAAATGATAACCAAAGTCTGTTTTAGCAACTCCATGTGCTCCATTTTCTAATGAAAGTGCAAGTTCTTTGTATTCAGGAACAAAGTTAGGAAATACATCAGAACCATATTCTCCACAGTTTTCTACACTGCCAGGATCTTCTGAATATTCTGTAACTAAATCACAAAAAACTGAGTTGTCAGCTTCATATTTTGCTTTAATTTGATTAATTAAATCAAAAGCTTTACTATCTGTTCTTTCAGTAGTAATTGTTACAAGAACATGTTTTGTTTGAGCACTTGCAGGAACAATGAACATTTCAGGACTAGCTTGGTAGAAGTTATTAATTTTCTCTTCTGAAGCAGTAATCTTTGAAAATAAACTGTCATTTAAGTAAACCAAGATTAAAAGTTGATCTTTGAATTCTTGCATGTCAATTCCTTGAGATAGAATAACTGATTCAAGTTGAGCTAAAGTCATTCCATTAGAATCAAGAACTTCTTGAACTTCATCGTCAAGGTTAATGCCTGCTTGATTTGCTTTTGTTAAAAGAAGTTTTTTATCAATAAGCTGAGAAACTAATTCTGTTTTTGAAATTGTTTCTTCAAAGCCAGGTGGAAGTTGAGTTTCAAGTTGTGCGTACTCACTTTGATAAATTGGAGCTCCATCAACATAAGCTATTACTTGATCATCTTCAATTATCGTGTTTGAATTGCCTATAAAATTAACAATTAAAATAACTGCTACAATTATAATTAAGACACCTGCTGCAATAAAGAACTTTTTATGTCTAGGATCGCATTTTTTTGCTTTAGTAGTTTTACTACTATTTGCTTTTGAACCAGATTTAGTTTGAGTCTTATGTTCTGATTTATGTGTTGGCTTCTTATGTACTTTTTTTGTTTTAGAAGCGACTTTAATTTTCTTTTCTATTTTTTCTACCAATGAATCATCACCCCAATGACAATTTTTTTCTAAGTATTTTTCTCTGATAAAAGTTTAGTGTATTATAAACCTTTTGTTTGTTTTAATTTCGTTTGTTTTATGATTGAAAGGCTGTTTTAATCAGCTTATTGCCTTCTTTGAAATAATATTTTGTTTATTTTAATATGATTTGAAGGAATTTTATCTGTTTTGTTTGAATAAATATAAATAGGAGTTAGACTAAAATAAATTATATGTATGATATAATTATTGGTCGAAGTGAGAAAGACAAAGAAAAATTTGGTACAGAAGGTACTATTCTTTTAGGAAAACATTTTGTAAAAATGGGGCGAACAAGCTCACTTGCAAATAAAGTATATCTTGACATGATTCGATCTCATGTAGTATTTATTTGTGGTAAAAGAGGTGGCGGAAAAAGTTATACTATGGGCGTAATTGCTGAAGGTATGGCTGATATGCCGCGAGAAATTAAACAAAATATTTCTATAATTATGCTTGATACAATGGGAGTATATTGGACCATGAAGTATCCAAACCAAAAAGATAAGGCATTATTAAATGAGTGGGGTCTTGAAGGAAAAGGATTAGATATTAAGATTTACACGCCAAAAGGATATTATCAAGAATATAAAGATAAAGGAATACCAACAGATTATCCATTCTCAGTAAAACCATCAGAAATGAATGGTGATGATTGGAATATGACTTTTGATGTAAGTCCGCAAGAACCAGTTGGAGTATTAATAGAACAAACAATATTTGCTTTAAAAGAAAATGATGATGAAAATAATGAAGCAAATTTTGATATTGATGATATAATAACAGAATTAGAGAAAAACTTAGATTCAGAAAAACACGTTATAAATGCTGCAAAAAATTTATTTAATAATTCGAAGAATTGGGGTGTTTTTGATAAAGAAGGAACACCATTAAAAGAATTAGCAAAAGGCGGACAAGTATCAGTACTTGATGTTTCTTGTTATGCAACAATGCCAGGTTCATGGAAAGTAAAAAACTTAGTAATTGGATTAGTAGCTCAAAAATTATTCATTCAAAGAATGCTTGCAAGAAAAGATGAAGAGTATAAAGAAGTACATAAATCTGTGAATTATTTTGGTGATGATGATACTACAAAGCAAGACTTTCCACTTGTATGGTTAGTTATTGACGAAGCACATGAATTTTTACCAGTTAAAGGAAAAACATTAGCGACAGATCCTTTAGTTACAATTCTTAGAGAAGGAAGACAACCAGGAATTAGTCTAATTATGGCAACTCAGCAGCCAGGAAAAATTCATACAGATGTTATGACTCAAAGTGATACAGTAATATCTCATAGAATAACTGCAAAAATGGATACAGAAGCACTTGGATTACTTATGCAATCTTATATGAGAGAAGGATTGGATGTTCAATTAGATAATTTACCAAGACAAAAAGGAACTGCAATTATATTTGATGATACAAATGAAAAAATGTATCCAATGAGAGTTAGACCAAGGTTCTCATGGCATGGTGGAGAATCTCCAATTGCAATTCATAAGAAAAAAGAAGATTAAAAAGAGGATTAAACTTTTTATTTTAAGTTTTTATTAAAGTTTTAGAGAATGCACTATAAAGAATATATACAAGCAACAGGAATAAATGTATTGTATTTATTTGCAGTCTATTTATTTATGCCAATACTGGCACCTTATGTTAAATCATTAGGACTAGATGCTTTTCAAATAGGATTAATATTTTCTTTATCACCATTATTTACAATTTTTTCATCTTCTATAATGGGAAAACTTTCTGATGAAATTGGTCGGATGTGGGTTATAATCATAGGAATGATTCTTCAAATCACTGCAATAATATTTTATTTAATTGGCAATCATTGGATATTCATTGCAGGTGCAAGATTATTTGGCGCAGTTGCTTTTGTTGCAGTAACATTAGTTGCAATTGCAAAAATAGAAGATTCATTGACAAATAAAGAAAGAGGAAAATATGCTGGTTGGAGTTTTTCAATAGGTCATATTGGAGCAATAGTTGCACCAATAATTGGAGGATTATTAGTTGATAAATTATTCATTAAAGCACCATTTATACTTTCAGCAGTTATTTTACTTGCATTATCATTTATGCTTGTTTATAGAACACCAAAACTAAAAGTAAAACCAAGCAAAAAAAGTTTTAATTTGTACGCTGGAATTAAGAATTTTTTAGCAGAAAGACCGCTCAAAGCTATGGCAATACTTGGAATGGTTATGCATGCAACAACACCTGCAATACAAGTATTTATGCCACTTTTAATAATTGAGAAATTAGGTTTGACTTACAGCTCAATAGGTCTTGCAATGTTTTTCTTAGGTGTGACTAACCTGTTTCAATTCTTTTTTGGACAATTAAGTGATAAATTTAATCGAGGAACTTTGATACTTGTAGGTTGTGGGATCTATGCATTCTTTATGTTTTTTGTATCAACAACAAATACTTATTGGGTTTTATTGATATTATTATTGTTCCAAGGAGTTGGTGGTGCTATTTGGAATGTTTCTGCATGGAGTTTAATGTCTGATATTGGAGAAAAGACAAAAAAAGAAGGAGAAATAGTTGGCTCATATATGTCAATTGCAAAAATTGGAAGTTTCATAAGTTTCATATTTAGCGGTCTAATAGTTTCAATATGGGGTATTAGCAGTATATTTGCAGTTAACGCAATCATTATAGCGATAGGAATAATAATTGCATCTTTCTATCTGGATCATAAGATTTACGCGCATCCGCAGAAAATATCATAAATCTAATATTCATGGGACTTTTCCAGAAATTCTATTGAAATTTTTGAAAAAGCTTTATAAATCTGGGAAATAAGAATGTATTATGGCTTTTTCAAAATCATTTCCAAGAACACTTGAGAACAGCACTTATCCTCGATGGGAAGAAATTTATCTTTCAGATGAAGAAGAAAATAAGACTGAAAGTGAGTGTAGAAATGAGAATTTAATTTTAATGAAAGAATGTATAGATGATGCAAAAAAACTTTTTTCTGATAAGAATCTAAAAGAATATCAATCTGATATAATTAATCTAGCAATTTCATTATTTGAAAAAAGAGCAAGTCATTCTGTTTATTGGAAAGAAGCAAAAGCGAAAAATAAGTTTGATGAAATGTATTCAAATAAATAAATAAAAAAATTTTTAAATTTATTTTTTAGCTTTAGTTTTGGTTTTAGCTTTTTTACGTTTCTTAAAATGATCTTTGTCATGAATTGCCAAATTATCTAAGTGTTCTGGCGTAAGTGGAGCATTAGACATGCTGATCATACTCGCAATAAACATAATTATGAATATTATCATAAAAGACCACGCCCAAGATTTGAAAATAGGATGTGTAGTGTAATAAGCCGTAATTAAGAAACCAAACATTGCTACAAGCATGAAATTACTTTGTAATGGTGCAACTTTAAACATATATAATCACCTCGATAAATTATAATTTAGTTTAGTAGTATAAAAAATTTTTGAAATTATTACTATTATTTAAATTTCACAAAATTAAGTGTATGAACAATTTTTCTAGCTTCATTTAATTTTTTATCAAAGTCTTCCATGAATTCTGCAGCTTTTTCTGCAGTGAATTTTTTGATTTCGCCAGAAAGCATTCTACCTTTACTATATTCCTCGTAGATTTTGTCAAGTTCGGCATCATCTCCTAAAAAATGTTGTTTTAATAATTCAAAAGACATGTCATTCTCAACAATTGCTCCAAGTTTTCTATGTTCTTCAAGAGTTTCACGACCACCGCTAAGAGCACGCATAATTTTCTTTTTGACTTTTGCAATATCTTCAGGAATATTGATGCAAGACTCAGGTTTAGATTTTGACATCTTAACATTGCCATTAAGCGAGGGTGTGAATTTATGATATAATGAACATGGTGGGAAAAATTTAAGTTTCTTCATACGATTAACAACATCTCTCGAAAGACGGATATGAGGTTCTTGATCAATACCAACAGGGATAATTCCAGGCATACGCTCAATCATTTGAGGAAATAAAATATCTCCAACTTGAGTTACAGCGCTCATAATTCTACCTGGATCAGCATTTCCATAAACTGCTTTGAATTCATTAAGAGTAATTTTTCTTGAAGCTTGATAAGCAAAGTGAATAACATCCTTGTTTTCAGATTGAAAATAGAATATTGTTTTTTTAGGATCAAGACCAAGAGCAATATACGCAGGGATGTGAAATTCCATAGCTCTACGTTTTCCTTCTTCAAGTGAGACTCCACGTGCTGCAAGTGCTTCTAAGTCTGCAACTAAGATGTAAACTTTTGCACCTTGTTCTTGAAAGTATCTAAGATTCTCAACAACTAATTTAGTTCCAAGATGAATAGTATCATTGGTTGGCATAATACCGCTAAGAGCATAAAAGGGTTTTTTTTCTTTAATACATTTTGAAATAACATCTAACCCTCTACCTGCAAAAACAACTCCTCTTCGCATAGCTTTGTTTGGATTTGGAAACTTTGTTTTATCAAAAGTATCTAAACCAAAATCTTTGATTACTTTAGTATAATCTTCTACTAGTTCTGATCCGTAAGGATCAATAATTTTTACCATTTTATCACCTAAATATTTATTCTTATTAAACTTTTTGGGGAAAACCCCTAAAAAAATAAATTATTGTGTTTTGTTTAATGCAGCTACAAATTCAACATCTTTATCTCCTCGACCCGACAAATTAAGAATGATAATTGAATCTTTATCTAAATTTTCAAGCTTGAAAAGTCCTGCAATAGCATGGCTACTTTCAAGAGCAGGAGTTATTCCTTCAATTTGACTAAGTTTGTAAAATGCATCTAAAGCTTCTTTGTCGCTGACAGTTAAAACATCAAGTCTGCCAAGTTCTTTTAGAAGGCAATGCTCTGGACCAACACCAGGATAATCTAAACCTGAAGCAATCGAATGAACAGGAAGGGGATTTCCTTCTTTGTCTTGGAGAAGAGTGCATCTAAAACCATGGATTGTACCTGTCGATCCAAGAGTTAATGTTGCTGCATGATTTCCAGGCTTAAAATTTTTACCGCTAGGTTCAACTGCTATTAATTTAGTGCTTGAGTCTTTTATGAAATCAAAGAATAAACCAATAGCATTACTGCCACCACCAACACAAGCAATCAGATGAGTTGGGAGTTTTCCTTCTTTCTCTAAAATTTGTTTTCTAGCTTCTTTTCCAATTATTTTTTGGAAAAAACGAACCATTTCAGGATAAGGTTTTGGTCCAACAACTGATCCAAGCAAATAAAATACGTCAGGATTTTGAATGTAAAAACTTAAGGCTTGATCAACTGCATCTTTAAGACATCTTCCTCCAGAACTTACAATGTTGACTTTTGCACCAAGAATTTGCATTCTAGCAAGATTAACTGCTTGTTTTTTTACATCAATCTCGCCCATGAAAATTTCACATTCCATGCCAAGAAGAGCAGCTGCTGTAGCAGTTGCAACTCCATGTTGACCTGCTCCAGTTTCTGCTATGATTTTCTTTTTTCCCATACGTTTTGCAAGAAGAGCTTGACCAATAGTGTTATTGATTTTATGAGCCCCAGTATGGTTTAAATCCTCACGTTTAAGATAAACTTTACAACCAACTTCTTTGCTTAAATTACTTGCAAGATAAAGTGGTGATGGTCGACCAATAAAATCCTTTAGAAGACTGACATATTCAATTATGAAATCTTCATCATTCTTTGCATCTTCGAATTCTTGTGCAAGTTCATCTAATAAAGGCGAGAGCTGTGGCGGAATAAAACTCCCTCCAAACTCTCCAAAAAAACCTTCTGAATTTGGGTAGTTGTATGTTTGTTGTGTTTGATTAATTTTATTAATTGTATTTATTTTATTTTTAGTTTCAATGGACATAGTAATCCACCTCCGAATTTAGTTTTTTGAATTATTTTGATCAATAGTCTTTGGTTAATAGACTACAAACTAGAATTTTGGAAGTCAGGTGCCATAATCCATTAGAAACTCTAAATATAAGATGACATAAGTTGATGAGATTAAATTTTATATAGCTAAAGCCACGCGTAATCACCAATTAAATTTAATATAGAGAAATCTATTAAGAAAAGAAAGTTAAAGCCACGCGTAATCACTTTTTATGTTCATAGACAAAAGAAAGCATATTTCTTATATAAATATTTTGAAATTTTTATGGTGGAAGAGTACACAAAACTTTATAAATAAAATCTCTATCTTTGTTGACAGGTGGTATTATGACTATAGTAAACTTCAATTTTATAAAAATGTGTGTTCAGAAAAACAAGCCAATGAAAGGCAAAGTTGATGTGAAGAACAATGTTTTAATCAAAAACATTTCAGAAGCAAAGCTTGCAGTTGATGCAAAAAGATCTGCAATGAAATTCGAATTTACCTATTCAGTAAAGTATGAACCTGGAGTAGGAACAATTGACCTTGATGGTGAAATTCTATTTGTAGCAGATGCAAAAGTTGTAACTGAAACTATAGATACTTGGAATAAGGATAAAAAGCTTACAGGCACATTTACAACTTCTTTAATGAATCAAATATTAAGTAGATGTAATGTACAATCTGTTGTGCTTTCAAGAGATGTAAATCTTCCTGCACCAATACCTATGCCAAAAGTTAAGTAAAACTTTTAGTTTAATTTTTTTCTTCTAAATTATTTTTTTTAAATTACTAAAATTATGATATAAATATTGTTCGAGGTGAACAAACTGGTTGTTAAATTAAAAGTCGCAGAAGCAATTCAAGAAGATGTCAACAAAGGAATCGTTAGAATAGATACTTCATTTATGAGGGATTTAGATATTAGACCTGGAAATATTGTTGAGATTAAGGGTGAACGAACAACTGTAGCCATAACCGACAGATCATTACCAGGAGATATTGGATTAAATATAATTCGAATGGATGGCTTAGTTAGACGAAATGGAAAAACAACTATTGGAGAACATGTCGAAATAAGAAAAGCTGATGTAAAAGAAGCTAAAAAGATCATAATTGCACCTGCAAGAAAAGGTGTTGTAATAAAAGCAAGCGCAGAAGTATTCAAACAAGGATTATTAGGTCGAGCAATAGTGAAAGGCGATATTGTTTCACTTGGTGGAACAAAAAGACGAAGAAATACCATGGTTGGAAATCCAATGTATGACGATGTTTTTTCAATGCTTGGAGAAACTATGGCTGGATTTGGTCTTGGAGATATAAAATTCTTAGTGGTTGATGCACAACCAAAGCAACCTGTATTAATAACAGAACATACAATTATAGAATATAATCCTGAAGCACAAGAATCAAGTGATGATGAGTCATTATTAGATATTTCTTATGAAGATGTTGGTGGATTAGATTCTGAGATTAAAAAAGTTAGAGAAATGGTAGAACTTCCTTTGAAGCATCCTGAAGTTTTTGAAAGACTTGGAATTGAACCTCCAAAAGGAGTTTTATTACATGGACCTCCAGGAACAGGAAAAACATTACTTGCAAAAGCAGTAGCAAATGAAACAAATGCAAACTTCTCAGTAATTAATGGACCTGAAATTATGAGTAAATATTATGGTCAGAGTGAAGAAAATCTTCGAAAGAAATTTGACGAAGCAGAAAAGAATGCGCCAAGTATAATTTTCATTGATGAAATTGATGCAATTGCTTCAAAGAGAGAAGAGAGTAAAGGAGAAGTTGAAAGAAGAGTTGTAGCACAAATGCTTGCTTTAATGGACGGACTAAAAAGTCGAGGAAAAGTAGTAGTAATTGCAGCAACAAATATTCCAAACTCACTAGATCCTGCTCTTAGAAGACCAGGAAGATTTGATAGAGAATTAGAAATTGGAGTTCCACAAAAAGAAGGCAGATTATCAATTATGAAAATTCATACAAGAAATATGCCAATTACTCCTGAATATAATTTGAATAATACAAAATTATTAGTTAAAAAAGACTTAAACAGAATTAAATATGATCTCAAAGAGTTAGAAGCACAAACTAATCCTTCAGAACCAAAGAGAAAAAATCTTGGGAAACAAGAAGAAGTTCTTAATGGTGCTTTGAAAAAATTAGATGAAATTGATCCAAAGAAATTTGAACCAATTATGACTGGTGTTGAAAAGAACCATTTAGATAATGCTGAGAAAGCAAAACTAGACTCTTTATTATTAGAAGATTCATTATCTGAAATTGCAAATATTACACATGGATTTGTAGGTGCAGATTTATCAGCTCTTGCAAAAGAAGCTGCAATGATAGTTCTAAGAAGACTTTTACCTGACTTAAATCTAGAAGAAGAGTCAATTCCTCAAGAAGTACTTGAAAAATTAAAAATAACAGCTGATGATTTCAAACATGCGTTAAAATCAGTAAGACCAAGTGCTATGAGAGAAGTGTTAATCGAAGTTCCAAATGTAAAATGGGATGATATTGGTGGACTTGAAGCTGTAAAACAAGAATTAATTGAAGCAGTAGAATGGCCATTAAAAAATCCATCTGCATTTAAGCAACTTGGAATTAAACCACCAAGAGGAGTTTTAATTTATGGTGCTCCAGGAACTGGAAAGACTATGATGGCAAAAGCAATTGCAAATGAATCAGAAGCAAATTTTATTTTAGTTAAAGGTCCAGAATTATTAAGTAAATGGGTTGGAGAATCAGAAAAAGCTGTTCGAAAGATTTTTGAAAAAGCAAGACAAGCTTCACCATCAATAATATTTTTTGATGAAATAGATGCGATGGCAAGTAAAAGAAATGCTGGATCAGATTCAAAAGTGAATGAGCGAGTTGTAAATCAATTACTAACTGAAATGGATGGATTACAAGAACTAAATGATGTAGTAATAATTGCTGCAACAAATAGACCTGATATTTTAGATACTGCACTTCTTAGACCTGGAAGATTTGATAGAATTGTACTTACTCCAGCGCCTGATGCGCCATCAAGAAAGAAAATCTTTGAAGTTCATACAAAAAAGATGCCTTTAGAAGCAGATGTAGATATTTCTTCATTAGTTGCAAAAACAGAAAATTATGTTGGAGCAGATATACAATCAATATGTAGAGAAGCAGGGATTTTAGCATTAAGAAATGACATGAAATCAAAATCAATTTCTATGAAATATTTTGAAGAAGCCATTGATAAAGTAAGACCCTCAGTGACAAAGGAAATTGAAGCAGAATATGCAAGTCTTAAAGATAAGTTTTCAAGTGCGAAAGCAAAAGAAATGCAAAATGATAAACCTGCTTACTACGGTTAATTTAATTTTTTATTTTTAAAATGGCGATTTTTTCAGAACACCCAAATCAGGTTTTGGGTTATAATAAAGGCATTTCTATTTTAGCTAAAAAACTTGTAACTCCGACTTATCAAATTGCAGAATTTAGTTTATTTTTAGCTGATGATATATCAAAACAAGCAAAAAATGATGAGTTAAACGAACGATTTGAATTATCATCTATACTTTATCAAGCTTCAGAACATATTTATTCTGCAGCAGAAAGCTTATCTGTTTTTAAAACTGGAAGTAAAATATTAACTATTGAGTATAATATATCATTATTAGCATATAATGTTGGAAATTTATCTTATGATGCTTTGGCTTCTTTTATGCATTATACAGGAAAAGAACTTTCTGCACAAGGTGAATTAAAACTTAGTTTAAATAATAAATCTGATTTAGTTGAGAAATTTAAGACTTCTTCTAAAGAATTTCATATTGCAGGTCAATTATTTCAAGAATCATGGGCTAAAATATGTAAATCAAGAACTAAAATTCAAACAGTATAATTTTTGAAATAAATCAATTCTTTACAAAAATTTTTTAAACAGGTATTCTTTATCAAAACAATGAACTTTGGAGATAAAGTAAAGATTATTCTAAAAACTGGTGAGTTTGAAGGTATTTTAATGCCTGAAGATAAAGTTGGATATTTGGATTTAAAGCTTTCAAGTGGGTACAATATTGGTATTGATAAAAAGAAAGTAAAAGAAATTAAAGTTTTAGAAAAAGCAAAGTCAAACAAAATATCTATTAAAGATGTTAAAGTCGATTCAAAAAAGAAAACAATTTCTATATTACACTGCGGAGGAACTGTAGCTTCAAAGGTAGATTATGAAACAGGAGGAGTAACTGCAAAATTTTCTCCAAGTGAATTAATTAATTTATTTCCAGAATTAAAAGAAATTGCAAATATAGATTCAAAATTAGTTGCGCAAATGATGTCAGAGAATATGCGATTTGCACATTATAATATCATTGCAAAAGCTGTAGAAAAAGAAGTAAAGAAAGGAGTTGATGGAATAATCATAACTCATGGAACTGACACACTTCATTATACATCAGCTGCCCTTGCATTTATTTTAGAAGGATTAAATTTACCAGTAATAATTGTAGGATCGCAAAGATCATCCGATAGAGGAAGTAGTGATGCTGCAATGAATTTAACTTGCGCTGCAGAATTCATAGTAAATACTGACTTTGCAGGAGTTGGAGTTTGTATGCATGAAAAAACAGATGATAATAATTGTGTAATTATGCCTGCAACAAAGATTAGAAAAATGCACACTTCAAGAAGAAATGCATTTTTGCCAATTAATACTTCAGCTTATGCAAGAGTAAATTTTGAAACAAAGAAAATTGACTTGATAAGTAATTTTTCAGGGAAAATTTCAGATGCAAAATTAAAATTAAAATTATTTAAAGAAGATTTAAAAGTTGGTTTATTAAAAGCACATACAAATATGTATGCGGAAGAATTCACAGTTTACAAAGGATTTGATGGATTAGTCGTAGAAGGAACTGGCCTTGGACAATTACCAAATTCCGTGGTTGATGATTATACAAAAGAAAGTGCAAAAATTTTGAAAGTTATAAAAGAATTAACCACAAAAATTCCAGTAGTAATGGCATCGCAATGTATAAGCGGTCGAGTAAATATGAATGTTTATTCGGAAGGAAGAACTAATATTGCATTAGGAATACTTGGCAATCTTCACGATATGACGCCAGAAACAACTTTTGTAAAGTTAGCATGGTTATTATCAAATGGAATTGATGTTAAAGAAAATATTTCTGAAAACTTACGTGGAGAAATAACTGATAGAACAGAAGAGAATACTTTTCTAAATTAAATTGATGTGATAAACAAGATGGATAAATCAGAATATAAAAAAATCGGATTCAAATGCGGAATTGAAATACATCAGCAGTTAGAAGGTAAAAAATTATTTTGTAATTGTCCAACAGAAATTAGAAAAGACAAAGCTGACTTTAGTTTTGATAGAAGACTTAGAGCTGCTGCAGGAGAAAGTGGAAAAGTAGATATTGCAGCAACACATGAACAGAAAAAAGCAAAACTCTTTACTTATCAAGGATATGAAGATATAAATTGTTTAGTGGAAATGGATGAAGAACCTCCACGAAATGTGAATCAAGATTCATTAAAAACAGCATTACAAGTCGCTAAAATGATGAATTGTGAAATTGTAAATAAAATACAATTCATGAGAAAAACTGTTGTTGATGGATCAAATGTTTCAGGATTTCAAAGAACAGCAATTATTGGACTAAATGGTTGGATTGATGTTGAAGGACATAAAGTTGGAATTTTAGGAGTTTTCTTAGAAGAAGAAGCATGTCAAGTAATTAGTCGAACAACTGATCATGACACTTATAATATATCAAGACTAGGAATTCCATTACTTGAAATCGCAACCGCGCCAGATATAAGAGATGCAGAAGAATGTCAAAAAGCAGCTGCAAGAATCGGGATGATACTTCGAAGTACAGGTGCTTGCAAACGAGGAATTGGAAGTATAAGACAAGACGTAAACCTTTCAATAAAGGGTAGTGCGCGAACTGAGATAAAAGGATTTCAAGATTTAAAGAGTATACCAAAAGTTGTAGCTTATGAAATTAAAAGACAACAAGAAGTAATTGCAAAAGGAGAAAAAGTTGCAATGGAAGTAAGGCGAGCAGAACCAGATTTTACAACTAAATTTTTAAGACCTATGCCAGGTGGCGCAAGAATGTATCCTGAAACTGATGTGCCAACAATAATAGTTGGAGACTTTACATTTGAACAAGTTGAAATGTTAGATGAAAAACAAGTAAGATTTGAAAAAGAATATAAGTTAAATTCTGATTATGCAAAACAAGCAGTAAGTTATATAGATAAAACCGGCACAAATCTTGAAGATTACTTTAAGAAATATAAACAAATAGAATCAAAATATGTGTTGGATTGTTTTACTGCGATTCCAAAAGAACTAAAAAAACGATATGAAGTAACGCTTGAATTTGAAACTGTGGCTGATGAAATGCTAACTGCGATTTTACAAGATAAAGTTTCAAAATCAATGACTATTGAAGTTCTTGTTGAGTATTCAAAATCTGGAAAATTAGATTTTAGCAAATTTGAAACAGTTTCAGATGAAGAATTAGAGAAAGAAATAAAAAGGATAGTGGATAAAAGTCCTAATGCACCGGTTGGCGCACTCATGGGTCAAGTGATGGCAAAGTTTAAAGGACAAGTAGAAGGAAAGACAGTGATGATGTTTCTGCAGAGAAATTTAAAAAAATAAAAGAGATAATGGTGAAGTAAGACATGGTAAGCATATACAACTGGCTATCTAAAATTAATGTGGAAAAAGTTCTTACTAATTCTGATGAGCAGGTAATTGCTGAGAGGAGATATTTGAGCAGTATAGATGCTACCACTAAAGAGATTTCAACTAATTTAAATTTAATGGTTCAAAAATTACATTTCTTAACTAATAATGTTGGTGGAAGAAACAAAGAAGAAATAATGGAACTATATTTCCAATTAGAAAAATATATGGATAATGCAGTTGAAATATCAAATGATTTAATTATTGATACGCGACTTGGAAAAACTAATTTTACTCATGTTTTTAACAAAATAAAAAATACTGCTCAAAGTAAAGAGACTATGAGAGAATTGCAGAAAAATTTTTTGATTGAGACTGCAATAAAAAATAATGATTTAGATATCGTGATGCTTTATGATTTTGCAAAAGAAATATTTGTTAAAGATTTAGAAGAAGCAATTGATCATAATAAAAAAGATATTTTTGATGTGAAAATCCCCTATCCTCATTTACAACAATTTCTTAGAGTTGTAAGTAGACTTATTGTGAAAGATTTAGACTTGATAAACTTAAATGAGCAAGAATATTTTAAATTAGAGGAAGAATATAAAAACATCAAGTATAATCTTAATTAGTAAGATGATGCTCAAACGCACAAAACTAACGTTTTGGCGCATCAAAAGTATTGCTTTTGAATGAAGAATATTTTTGGCATACATAATTTTTTAGGAGCGAATTTATGAAACTAATTTCTTGGAATGTAAATGGAATAAGAGCAATAATAAAGAAAAATTTCTACGAATTTGTAAACTCAGAGAAACCTGATGTATTATGTTTACAAGAAACAAAAGCCAGACCTGAACAAGTAGATTTAATGCTGCTAGACTATCCATATAAATATTGGAATAGTGCAGAAAAAAAGGGTTATTCAGGCACAGCAGTTTTCTCAAAAGTTGAACCTTACGCGGTAATTTATGATATGGGTATTGAAGAACACGATCAAGAAGGTAGAGTTATAAGTTTAGAATATGAAGACTTTTTTTTAGTAAATGTTTATACTCCAAATTCAAAAGATATGTTAGCAAGAATTGATTATAGAGTCGAATGGGATAATGCGTTTAGAAACTTTATAATGGATTTAGATAAGAAAAAACCAGTTGTAATATGCGGGGACTTAAATGCTGCGCATAAAGAAATTGACTTGAAAAATTCAAAGCCAAATATGACTACTGCAACTAAACTTGGAAGTCCTGGGTTTTCAGATAGAGAACGAGAAGGAATGACTAAGCATTTAGAAGCTGGACTTGTTGATAGTTTTAGACATTTCTACCCTGACAAAGAAGACGCATATTCATGGTGGAGTTATAGAATGGGTGCTCGAAGCAGAAATGTTGGCTGGCGAATAGATTATTTTTTAGTCTCTCAGAAAATGATTGGAAAGTTAAAATCTGCAAAAATATTGCCTGAAATATTAGGCTCTGATCATTGTCCTGTCGAGATAGAGTTGTAGAAATATTTAAATAGATTTAATCTGATTATTTTTCTTATTAAGTTTATAATTAAACTAAAAGGTGATATAATGGTAGAAAATAATAATGCAATGGTTTACATTGCAATTGTAGCAATGGTGGCAATTGTTGCACTAGTAGTAGTTATTAATGGAAATTCAGCAACAAAAGTTGTAAGTTTAGAACCTATTGTGAATGATGTTGATGCAAATTCAGCAGGATTAGCAAGTTCAAGAATTTTTTTAAGATCAACTCAAGCATCTAATCCTTTAGAATCATTTGGATCATATGGTCTTCCTGGTGCAAGTGGTTGGCATGAAGCTGATGCGGCTCGTACTTGGTGTTGGTTAACATGTACTGCTACAAAAGATTCTGATGGTTCAACTGTAACTGGTACTTGTTCAAAGGAAGGTAGTGGACAGTGTGAATGTAATCCTCCTTCTGGTTATTCCGGTGGTAGTGGGTGTTCGGCTAAGGCAGCAGCAGGATCAATTTACTAATTAATTTTTTTTTAATTTTTTATTTATTTCTTCTTTGATTTTTAAATTAAGATTATTTTTTTGTCAAGATAGAGTTGTAGAAATATTTAAATAGTATTAATCTAAAATATGAGGTATTATTAAGTTAAAATTAAATTAAAAGGTGATAAGATGGTAGAAAATAATGATCATAATACAATGGTTTATATTGCAATTGTAGCAATGGTAGCAATAGTAGCACTAGTAGTTGTTATTAGTGGAAATTCAACAACAAAAGTATTAAGCATGGATGACGCAAATCAAGCAGGATTAGCTTTTGCATCTTCAGGAAAATTATCTACTGGCGGTAATACTATGTATAGCTCTGGTTGTACTGCTCCTCCAGCATCAGAATGTGAAAGATGTTGTACAGGATATGATTCAGGTTGTGTAACTAGATGTAATGCTGGCGCAGCAGCTAACTGGGAATAAAGATATAATCTCAAATTTAAATCTTGAATTTTTTTCTTTTTTTCTTTAATTTTATAATTTTTCTTTAACATATATTCTATACTATAAATATTTTTAAAACACAGTTTTTTTTGGGGTTAGAAATTTATGTGATAGGTGTATTCTGATTATTATTTTGTTGATATAGAGTTGTAGAAATATTTAAATAGTATTAATCTGATTATTTTTCTTATTAAGTTTATAATTAAACTAAAAGGTGATAAAATGTCTGAAAATAATAATGCAATGGTTTATATTGCAATTGTAGCAATGGTGGCAATTGTTGCACTAGTTGTATTAATTGGTGGTAAATCAGCGACAAAAATAGTGCCAATAGATTTAAATGATGAGAATATTGCTGGTCAAAGACCAAGTAGACCACCTGCGACTCAGTCATTATCATGTGGTTGTTTCGAATTTGATGATGATGGTTATGCATATAAAGTTGGTTCGTGTGGTTCTTGGACGGGAGGTTCTTGTTCTTCTACTTGCACTGGAGGCGGTGTTTGTATGGCTGGTTATTATCATACTGGTTAAAACTTTTTTAATTAATATTTCTTTTTTTTATTTCTAATTTCTTTTAACTCTTCAATTAATGTATCTGCAATTTTTACATCTCGTTCCGCGTAAGTAATTCTATTTTGTTCTCCATTAATGCTATATTGAAAAACAAAGATGTTCATGTTTTTAACTTTTTTTACGGATACATATATTAGTTCATAATTATTATCTTTTTGATCTATTAAGTCATTAATTGAGATTGGGTTTCTTCTATTGTTTTTGTTTAAGACATCACATAAAATACTTGTATAGTTATTCACTGTTTTAGGTATTTCTTCGTCTATTTCGTCTATTTTGTCCATTAAATATTGTTTATCTGTGCTATCCAATTTCATAAAGAATTCATTTTCTGTTTCTTTTATTTTATAAGTGTTATTTTCTAATGTTTTAGCTTCAAAAGAATTGGCATCTCTTATAGTGTCGTATAAATGGTTAGATGCCTTTAATTCTATTTTGTTGGTATTTATGCTTGTATTAGTCTGTGAAAACATCGTGACACTTAGACAGGTTAAGATTATTCCTGCTAAAGTTTTCTTCATACAAGTTTTAATATGAAATTATTTATAAATGTTTATATTTTCACCATCGTCCAGTAGTGATTATTTGTTTTTCCTTGTATTCTGCTGAAAAAATATTTTTTTCTTTAACATATATTCTACATAATAAATATCTTTAAAAACAACTTGATTTTAGGTTAGTTTATAGGTGTAAGAGAGTACTAATTCTTATATCATATTCAATAAAAAACTAGTGAGGAATACACAAAATGAAACATGTATATTACTTCGGTAAAAAAGGAACTGAAGGCGAAAAGAGTATGAAAAACATTCTAGGTGGCAAAGGAGCTAACTTAGCAGAAATGGCAAATATTGGTGTGCCAGTACCGCCAGGATTTACAATAACAACTGCAACTTGTGCTGAATTTTATACAGAAGGAAAAAAACTTTCAGAAGCAGCATTAACAGAAATCGATCAACACTTAGTAACGCTTGAATCAGAAATGGAAAGCAAGCTAGGAAATAGTGAAAGTCCGTTATTATTATCAGTAAGAAGTGGAGCTGCAGTATCTATGCCAGGAATGATGGATACAATTCTAAATTTAGGATTAAATGATGAAGTAGTTGCAGGTCTTGCAGCAAAATCAGGAAATGATAGATTTGCTTATGACTCATACAGAAGATTTCTTCAAATGTTTGGAGATGTAGTGATGGGTGTAGAGCATGCTAATTTCGAAAAAGTATTAGAAACTATCAAAGAAACAAAAGGCGTTGAATTTGATACTGACTTATCAGCTGATGACTTAAAAGAAGTAGTAGAAAAATACAAAGAAACTATCAAAGAACATGCAGGAAGAGAGTTTCCAATTGATGTAAAAGAACAATTAATTATGTCAATAGAAGCAGTATTTGGTTCATGGAACAATGATCGTGCAATTGTTTACAGAAGAATGAATGACATCAAAGGATTAGATGGAACAGCTGTAAATATTCAAGCAATGGTCTTTGGAAATATGGGCGAAACAAGTGGAACTGGAGTATGTTTCTCAAGAGATCCATCAACAGGAGAAAACTATTTCTATGGAGAATATTTAATGAACGCACAAGGAGAAGACGTTGTTGCAGGAATTAGAACTCCACAACCAATCTCACAGTTAGAAAGTGTTATGCCACAAGCATATGCTGAGCTTGTTGCAATCTATAAAAAATTAGAATTGCACTACAAAGATATGCAAGATATGGAATTTACTATCCAAGACAAAACACTTTATATGCTTCAAACAAGAAATGGAAAAAGAACAGCTGAAGCTGCAGTAAGAATGGCTGTAGAAATGGTTGATGAAGGATTAATTACAGAAAAAGAAGCTGTAATGAGAGTAGATCCAAATCAACTTGATCAGTTATTACATCCACAACTTGATCATGTTGCAAAAGAAAAACACACATCTTTAGGAAAAGGTCTTCCAGCATCACCAGGTGGAGCTGTAGGAAAAATTGCATTTACAAATGAATCAGCAGTAGAATTAAAACAAGCTGGTGAAAAAGTAATCTTGGTAAGAAATGATACAAGTCCAGAAGATTTAATTGGGATGGACGCAGCAGTAGGAATTCTAACTGCAAAAGGTGGAATGACTTCACATGCAGCAGTTGTAGCTCGTGGAATGGGTAAATGTTGTGTATCAGGTTTAGGGGATGCAAGAATTTCAGAAGCAGCAAAATCATTAGAACTAGGTGGAGAAAAATTCACTGAAGGAGATTACATTACACTTGATGGAACTAGCGGAGATGTTTACGCAGGAAAAATTCCAACAACTGATCCAGAACTTACAGGAAACTTTGGAAAGTTAATGGATATTGCTGATAAATTCCGAAGAATGGGAGTTAGAACAAATGCAGAAACACCAAGAGACGCACAGCAAGCAATCAAATTTGGTGCAGAAGGAATTGGTCTATGCAGAACTGAGCATATGTTCTTTGAAGGTGATAGAATCAAAGCTGTTAGAGAAATGATAATGAGTGAAAACTTAGAAGGTCGAAAAAAAGCTCTTTTGAAAATTAAACCTTTCCAAAAAGATGACTTCAAAGCATTATTCAAAATCATGGAAGGAAAACCAATCACAATTAGATTGTTAGACCCTCCATTACATGAATTCTTACCAACAGCTGAAACAGACATTGCAGAAATTGCAGGTGAACTTGGCGTAAGTATAGAAGATTTAAAACACAAAATCGAAAGCTTACATGAAGTAAACCCAATGCTTGGTCACAGAGGTTGTAGATTAGGAGTTACATATCCTGAAATTGCAGAAATGCAAGCAGAAGCAATCTTTGAAGCAGCAAAAGAAGTTGCAGCAGAAGGAATTTCAGTAAAACCTGAAGTTATGGTTCCTTTAATTGGTACTGTTGAAGAATTTACAAATCAAAAAGCAATTATTGTTGCAGCAGCTGATAGAATACTAGACGGAACAGATGTAAAATACATGGTTGGAACTATGATTGAAGTTCCAAGAGCAGCATTAGTTGCAGATGCAGTTGCAGTAGAAGCAGAGTTCTTTAGCTTTGGAACAAATGATTTAACACAGATGACTATGGGATTCTCAAGAGACGATGTAGGAAAATTCGTTCCAGAATACGTAGAAAAAGGAATCTTAGAAAAAGATCCATTCCAAGTATTAGATCAAACAGGTGTTGGTCAATTAGTAGAAATGGCTGTAAAGAAAGGACAGCAAGCAAGACCTGGAATTAAACTTGGAATCTGTGGAGAACACGGCGGAGAGCCATCATCAGTAGAATTTTGCCATAGAGTAGGATTAAACTATGTAAGCTGCTCACCATTTAGAGTTCCAATTGCAAAACTTGCAGCAGCACAAGCAGCAGTAAGAGAGACACTCAACAATTAATTGTTGGTGCACCAAAAACATTTAGTTTTTGAGTGAACAATAAACTCTTTAAATTATTTTTTTTCTTTTTCTTTTTTTTCTTTAAAATAAACAAGTTTTTTGAATTAATTCGATAAACATATAAATAATTCTGAGAAAATATTTTCTTAAAAGGTGATATTATGGATTTTAAAAACATAGGAGTAAAAATACCAAAAATTCTTTTACCAAACAAGAATGTGGACATGACTAAATGGGCAGTTGTAGCTTGTGATCAATATACAAGTGAACCAGACTATTGGAAACGTGTTTCTGAATTAGTAGCTGATGAACCTTCAACATTAAAATTAGTTTATCCTGAAGTTTATTTGAAAGACGAGGATAAAGAAAAAAGAATACAAAACATAAATGATTCTATGAGTGAGTATTTAGAACAAGAATTATTAGAAGCACAGAGCAATGAAGTTGCTAGTGCACCAAAAGAAAAACTTTTGAGTGAGGAAGAAGGAATAATTTATGTTGAAAGAACTATTAATGGTAAAACTAGACAAGGATTAGTTGTAGCATTAGATTTAGAGTATTATGATTTTAGTGTTGATTCTAAAAGTTTAATTAGAGCAACTGAAGGAACAATCGTTGATAGGTTACCTCCTAGAGTTGAAGTTAGAAAAAATGCTTTAATTGAATTACCTCATATAATGGTTTTAATTGATGATAGAGAAAAGAAGGTTATTGAACCATTGACGAGTTTGAAATCAGATTTAGATAAAGTATATGATTTTGAATTAATGATGGAAGGTGGTCATGTTAAAGGTTATAGACTTGATTTAGAAACTTCAAATAACATGTTAACTGAACTTGCTAAACTTGCTGATCCTGTAGTTTGTAAAGATAAGTATGGTCAAGAAGATGTATTATTATTTGCAATGGGAGATGGAAATCATTCTTTAGCAACTGCAAAAACAATTTGGGAAAGCACAAAATCTGAGAAAGGTATGGATCATCCATCAAGATTTGCTTTAGTTGAATTAATGAATATTCATTCTGAAGCAATGGAGTTTGAACCAATTCATAGAGTATTATTTAATGTGAAAAAAGATTTTGAAATCGCATTGAAAGAAGAATTTGGTGAAACTCTTGAGTTTAAAGAGTGTTCAAAAGAAGAAATGATTACAACTGTTGAGAATTCAGGTGATAAGCAAATATTTGGTTTTATTAATTTAAATAATTATAAATTAATTACTTTCAATAAACCAACTTCAAATTTAACTTATGGAACGCTTCAAAAGTTTTTAGATAAATTTGTTAGTTTAGGAAATGCGGAAGAAATTGATTATGTGCATGGAACTGATGTAGTTTGTGAACTTGGACAAAAAACTGGTAATTGTGGATTCTTTTTAGATTCAATAGATAAAAATAGTTTTTTTAAAAGTGTAATTCTTGAAGGAGCTTTACCAAGAAAGACTTTTTCTATGGGTGAAGCAAATGAAAAAAGATTTTACGTTGAAGCAAGAAAAATAGTTTAATATAATTAATCTTTTTTTTCTTTTAATTTTTTTAATTATTTTTTTGCTCTTTTTTTTAAGTTTTAAGGTGAGTTTATTCTTTTTCTCATGTAAATCAATTAACTTTTTATAAGAATTAACGTTTTTTTTACAAAAATGATACTAATTGTTATCTTAATTTTAATTGCAGTACTCGTACTTGGATTTTTGCTATATTACCAAGTATGGTTTTTAAGAGATCCGGAGAGAGAAATACCTAAAGGAAATAATATTGTTTCTCCTGCTGATGGAGAGGTTGTTGCAATTAAAGAATATAAGGATAATAAGCTTGATGTTAGAAAAGGTTTATTTGGAATTGTAAGGACTTTTACTAAGGATGTAGCAAAAGAAGGATATATGATATCTATTTTTATGAGTATGTATGATGTGCATGTGAATAGAGCTCCTATTGCAGGCATTGTGAAATCTGTTATACCAAGTAAAGGAAAATTTTTTCACGCAAGAAGTACTTGTTCAACTTATGAGAATGAAAATGTACAAATTTTAATTCAAAAAGGAAATTTGAAAGTAAAAATTATTCAGATTGCAGGAAAATTTGCTCGAAGAATTGTTCCATTTGTTACAGAGAACCAAAAAATAGAGAAAGGGCAAAGAGTGGGGATGATTAAATTTGGAAGTCAAGTAACAATGATTTTACCAAAAAATATTATTTTGCAAATTAAAGAAGGCGAACAAGTATTTGCAGGAAAAAGTATTATTGCAAAAATTAAGTAATTCTTACAATACTCCAAATGATTTATAAACATTAATTCTGTACTAATTTTAAGAATATTTGAGGTATTAGAATAAAATGGCTATATCAGAAAAATTAGAACAAGCATTAAACAAACAATTAAATGAAGAATTATTTTCATCATATTTGTATTTATCAATGGCAGCGGATTTTGAAGATAAAAATTATACTGGCTTTGCAAGTTGGATGAGAGTGCAGTTTCAAGAAGAACAATTTCACGCAATGAAATTTTATGATTACATAGTTCAAAGAGGGGGGAAAGTTTTACTTGAACAAATTGCAAAACCAAAATCTAATTGGGAAACACCACTTTCAGCATTTAAAGCAGCATTCTTACATGAAACACTCATAACTAAGAAAATAAATAATTTAGTTAATTTATCAAGAGAAGAAAATGACCATGCAACTGAAAGTTTTCTAAAATGGTTTGTTGATGAACAAGTAGAAGAAGAAGCATCATCTGAAGAAGTTGTTAAAAATTTAGAGATGATTCACGAGGACAAAAGTGCTTTATTCTTATATAATAGAGAACTTGGAAAACGAGTTTTTCAATCAAGTTCTACTGAATAAATATTTTCTTTTCTTTTATTCTTTTTGTCTTTATTTTTCTAAACATTTTTATATTACTAACCATGTTTTAGTTATATGAAGAAACATATTGCAAATATTGTTACCTTGTTAAATTTAGCATCCGGAATGACTTCGATATACCTTTCAACTTTAGGTATGTTTGTAGAATCTGCAATAATGATTTTAATAGCTGTATTCTTTGATTTTATAGATGGAAGAGTTGCACGTATGTTGTCTGTTGAATCTGATATAGGTGCGGAATTAGATTCTTTATCAGACTTAGTTTCTTTTGGTGTAGCGCCTGCAATATTAGTTTACAATCAATTTCCTCAAATTTTAATAATGATTTTAGGAATATTATTTGTGATGTCTGGAGCTTATAGACTTGCAAGATTTAATTCAATAAGAAAAGAAATAAAAGGATTTGTTGGCATGCCAATAACTATAAATGGATTTATTTTTCCAATACTTTTCTTTGCAAGTGCAACTTTGAACATTTATTATGCTGTATTATTAGTGTCTACTTTCATGATGATAAGCACTTTAAGATTTAAAAAGATCTAAATGATATTTGATATATTAATTCAAGCATTGTATTTTTTTGTACCTGCATATTTTGGAAATGTAGCTCCAACTTTAGTTAAAAAAATTCCTTTCTTAAATCAAGCAGTAGATATGGGTAAGACTTTTCGTGGAAAAAGAATATTTGGTAAGAATAAAACTTTTCGTGGATTGTTTTTTGCAAGTTTAATTGGAGTTTTAAGTTTTCTATTACAAAGATGGTTATATCAATTTGCTTGGTTTGCTAAGATAAGTTTATTTGATTATACTCAGATGACTATTTGGCTTGGATTTATACTTGGTTTTGGAGCAATCTTTGGAGATTTAATAGAATCATTTCTTAAAAGACAAATAGGAATTCCTTCAGGAAAACCATGGATTCCATTTGATCAATTGGACTTTACAGTGGTTGCATTACTATTAAGTTCAATAATTTATCTCTTAGAATTTAAATACATTATAGCATTATTGTTATTTACTCCAATATTACACTTGGCAACACATTATACAGGATATCTTTTAAAAATAAATAAAGAAAAAATTTGATAGTATTTAGTTATTTTCGTATTCTTTCTCAATAAACTTTCTAGGATTTAATCCATAGAAGCTAAGAATTATAAGTCCGACAACACTCCACAATAAATCTCTTGCTCTAACAAGGAATGCAAGTGCAACTCCGCCTGTTTGGCCCATTTTGAAAAGTGCGAATACTGTTACTTGAGATAATTCCATTGACCCAAGACCCATTGGTATTGGGATCATCATTGCAACACCAATAAAACTTACAATTAAAAATATTTGAACAAATGTGAAATCAAAACCGAGAATTAAACCTGCGAATTTATACTCTACAAACATACAAACCCATGAAAAGAATGATGCTACACAACTTAAGTAGAAATCTTTTTTATCATGTTTAAAAAATTTGATTATTGCGCTCTCAAACTCTAATATTTTCACTTTATTTTTTTTATAAACCTTGGTTGTTGAAAGTTTGAATTTATTAGCAAGACTCTTAATAAAACCTTTTCCTGAAACAAGTCTATGATAAATAAATAACATTAATCCTAAGAAAATTAGTGCGAATAATAACATCATAATTTCCGCTTGACCAGGAACTGCAAATGAGAATAATACAATCATTACTCCGATGAAAAAGAAAAGTGCATTAGTTGCAATTTCGATAGTTTTATCAATTATAATTGTAGATAATCCTTCTGAGAATGATATTCCATCTCTAGATAATAATCCTGCTCTAACAGGTTCTCCTCCGAGTTTTGCAGCTGGAGTTAAATAACTAACACCGTAGCCTGCAATACGATAAGAAAATAGTTTGAATAATGAAACGTTGTAACCTTTACTTTTAAGAATAATTTTCCATCTTAAAGCTAAGAATAACATAATTAATACTGAGATTCCAATGTATCCTAAAATTATTAATGGTGAAGAATTGGAGAATAAGTTTATTATTTCTTTAAATGGAATTTGTTTAAGAATAATCCAAAGTGCAGCAATTCCTGCTAAGATTGATCCTAAGACAATCCACTTTTTCTTCATGTGATAAATATTTATTTTAGCTATATAAATCTTTGTTTAAAAAAAGTTTAAAAAGAAGATGCTAATCTATTTCTTTGTGCGAACCTATAGCCTAGTCTGGTAACAAAACTGTTTTAGCAGTTTTTTTGGGCAAATAAGGCGACAGCCTCCTATAAATTTAGCATTTATTTTGCTATTTTAGAAGTAAGCTGTAGATCGGGGGTTCAAAACAATGAATACTCGTTGACGGCTAGCGTCGGTAAGATATTCGCTTTGCGAAATCTTACTTAGTGGAAAACTATGTGGATTCGTTATGAAAGTCCCCCTGGGTTCGTATTTTCTACTCTCAAATAGTAATTGTTAGGTAAGGTTTAAATACCTCTTTAGTTTAAGAAAGTTAAAATGCAAAGTAAAGACCTTATAACAAGATTGAATAATAGTCATCTTGAACCATCATTTCATCCAAAAATTGATGAATTGGTCTTAGTAATAAATGAATTAAAAAATAGTATTGGCTTTAATGAAGATATTAAATCTAAATTATATTCTCCCGAAATTGAAGATCAAATATATTATTTAACCTTCGTTGCAAATAATAATGTAATTGGAACTTCTGTTTTGAAGTTTGATGAATTTGATTTCTTAGAATTTATTTCTTACAGAGGATTAGTAAAAGAAAACCAACCAGAAAAGAAACTATTTAATTTTATGTGGGATGAATCAAATACGAAATATGTTAAATTAAATGAATCTGAATCAAAAAGTTTAGGTCTTGGAGCATATTTTAAACCATTAAAGTCTATACAAAATGAAGAATCTGATGAACCAGAAAACTTAACTGTAAAAGATGTTGCACAAACTGTAAAGAATACAAAGAGAAATCGTTCAAGAATTATACCTTCAAAAATGAATTTTGAATTTGCTTCAGATAATGAAGGTTCATCAATTTCAGATGAAATAGTTGGAGCTAAGGAGAATACCTCAACAAAAAAAATTGATTTTTTAGAACTTTATGAAAAAGGCGCTGCAGAATTACAACAAAAGAAAGAAACCATAGATTTTTCATATGCTAATAAACAAAGTCGTAAGCTGGATCAAATCATGTTAAAAGATAAATCATTAGATTTTGAGATAACTGATATTACTGTAAATGTTGATAAAGTTAAAGAAGTAATAACAAAATTCATAACTGAATCAGAATTAGCATTTGATACTATTAAGTATTTTTCTTCAGGGTATCAATCTGGTGTTGCAAAATTTTTTAAATCTAGAAATGATAATATTAATTCTAAAAGAGGACCAAAAAATAAATTAGTTGGAGTTTTAGCTTTCAAGTCTTTAGATTCAAATGGATTAAGAATTGAACAGAGTTATAAAGGTGAATATAAAGATAAAGTAGGCGTAGAACAAGTAATTTTATCAAGTACATATAAAAATGATGTTCTAGTAAGATTTGATCAAAATGATATTTTATTCAATGGTATTAGTCCAATAGAAAATATGTCTGTTGAGAAACCTATCTCTATTCCCATTACAATTAGAATGCTTGCAGATAATATTCCAAGAATGTTTCCTCTGCATGAAATCATTTATGATTATTTAAATGAAACTTCTATTTCTAAAGCTGTAGCTTCAACCAGGGAAAGAACTTTAGGTTTTTTCGGATTAAAAGATTATTCGTTTGTAAATAAACAATTACAGAAGATAAATTGTTTACCTTTTATTTTTAATACTGAAATAGATCATGAATTAATTGATAATACAATTGAATTATTAGTTCAAGAAACAGGGCTTGAATATGATTGGATAAAATATCCTTTAGCAACTAGTGATGAAGTAGTAGTTAGTTTTCAAAGTTCTGCCACCTCAAAAAATTTACAAAACGGTTTATTAGTTATACAAAAAGATCAGGCTGGAAAACTAAAAATACATTATAAAGGAACTCATAAAAAATATTTTGAAAAAACAAAAATTTTCTCAATAGAAGAAAATGTTAATGGAGAATTTAATCGAATTGATTTTAATGATGAGAATTTTCTACTTTTAGAACCAATAAATTTCTCAGCTGAAGTTCTAAAATTGTCAAAAGGACTTAATTCTTTATCTATATATTCTAATTCAAGATTTGTTAATATAGTTTCAACAATAAATGATCATTTTGCAGGTTTAAAACCAAAAGTTACGAGAGTAACAAATGACAAATATTTAGAGTCTTTTGGGGTGAAAGTTTTCTCGAAAAAAGAAATGAAAGCAAAACTTAATCAAGATAATTCGTCAACTATGATAAGTGAAGATAAATCAATAGTTAATCATCTTCATCCGAAAGTCTCACCAATAACTTCAAATCCATCTAAAAAAGGAGCTTATCATACTAATTCATTTGGAGGATTGGAACCAAGAATAATTCATGCTAACAAAATTGTTTCATCTATCATTGTTCTGTCTGAATTTTATGATAAATCTGTAAATGAAATGTTAGGAATTTATATTGATAAGGGAAATAATAATAGAGTTTTGACTTATGAATTTACTGAAAATAAATATTTAAAATCACTCGCATATTTTGATTCAGAAAGAATATATCATATAATGAATTCGCAAAAAGGATTTAGAAGACTTGATAATAATCAAGAAGCATTTTTAGGAATTATTCCCGGAAATATATCCCTTGCTGAAACAAGTCGTGCTTTAGGAATGTTATTGAATAATATGAGCTTAAATGGTGGTAGACCTCTAAATCTTTACAAAGCTTATGATAGATTAATTCCTAGTATAAAGTTACATGAAATAGGCAATCCTGAAGAATTATTGAATTGTTGGAATATGTTTAATTTTACAGTACCTGATAAAATTTTAAAAAAACATGGAAGATATAAAATTAATGGTTAGATTAGTTATTTAATTAAAGTTTTTTTTGATCTTTCTTTTTTTCTTTCTTTCTTTCTTTGTTTGTTTGTTTGTTTGTTTTTCTCTTTTAATAAAGTATTAAAATCAGCTTCTTCTTCTAATAGTTTATGAAACTAAAACAAATACCTGAAGATTTTATTGTTCGAGAGAATATAGGTGTTAATATTGGTGGCGGAAGACATGCGATTTATTTAATGAAGAAAACTAGTTATACTACTGAGCGTGCTATTCAAGCTATTGCAGATCATCTTCATGTTGATAGAAAACAAATAGGTTATGCGGGAATTAAAGATAAAGTAGCTATTACTTATCAGCATATTTCAATAAGTGATGTTTCAAAAGAACGAGTTAAATCTCTTAAATTAAAAGACATTGAATTAGAATTTATTGGGATGTGTGGGCGGCCAATGAATCTTGGTGATTTAGCTTCGAATTCATTTGAAATAGTGGTTCGTGATTTAGATTCGTCAGTTGTTGTAAATTTAAATAAACGAGTAAAGAACTCTTATGATAAACAAAGATTCTCAAATAATAATGTGGCGATTGGTCTTGCAATGCTACGAAAGGACTTTAAGAAAGCAGTTGAATTAATACTGGAATCTGATGGTTGGTATGAAGAAAAAGTTAAAACTTATTTGAAAGATAAAATTAATGATTATGTTGGTGCTTTAAGAAAAGTTCCAAGAAAAATACTTTTATTGTTTATTCATTCATATCAAAGTAAAGTGTTTAATGAAACTATTGCCTTGCTTGATTCTGAAGTGAATTATGATGTTCCTTTAGTTGGTTTTGGAACTGAATTTGAAGATGAGAAGATTGAATCAATTGTTGATGAAATTTTAGGTAAGGATAAAATTGTTCAAAGAGATTTTATTATTCAAGCTTTACCTGATTTAAGTTGTGAAGGTGATATGAGAAAACTATATGTAAATATTAAAGATTTATCTGTTAGTTTGCTTGAAGACGATGACTTAAATAAAGAAAAGAAAAAAATAAAATTCACTTTTAATTTACCAAAAGGATCTTATGCGACTAATGTTATTAAGATTCTAATTTCTTAATAATTTCTTCAAAGACTTCATCAATTCCTTGATCTCCATCGATTGGAAGTAGAATTCCTTTTTTTTCGTAAAAATCTAATAATGGCTTAGTTTGTTCTTCATAGATTTTAAGTCTGTTTTCAATTGCTTCTGGCTGATCATCATTTCTTTGAATAAGTTCTCCGTCACATTTATCGCAGATACCTTCAACTTTTGGTTTTAATGAGATTGTGTTATAGTTTTGTTTACAATTAATACAAACTCTTCTAGTTGAAATTCTATTAATAATGGTAGTCTTAGGAACTTCTAAATCAACAACTGATTTGAATTTATGATGCAGTGTATCTAAAAAATCTGCTTGATTTCTATTTCTTGGAAAACCATCAAGAACAAATCCAGATTTACAATCTTCTTCTTCTAATCTGTTTTGAACAATCTTATTTGTTAAACTGTCAGGAACTAATTCTCCTTTGTTAATGATTGCTTTTATTTTTAGTCCAATTTCTGTTTGGTTAGCTATGTTGGCTCTAAAAATTTTCCCAGTTGAGATGTGTATAAGTCCAAACTTTTCTGCAATTCTAATTGCTTGTGTTCCTTTACCAGATGCTTGTGGTCCGAAAATAATGAAATTCATGTTTATTTTCCTCCAAGTTTTTTGTTAGTTGTTTTTTGTTATTGTTTTTTTTGTTTTGTTTATATTTAACCAAAGTATCCTAATTCTAATTTAGTATTTTTATTTTTATTCCAACAATCTCTTAGTTTTTTTATGATTCCTTTAAGATCATCTTTAATTAGTTTGTATTCGTTAAAAGAATTATTAATGAAATTTATATATGCTTCTTCTTCAAATTCAACTTCTAAAAGATCTTTTTGTCTGTTTGTATGTTGAAGTTTTCTATATAGTCTAAGAATAATTTTTTTATCTTCTTCAGAAAACATTCCTGCTTCATTTAAACTTCTAAGATGTTCTGGGTTAATGATTTCTTCAAGCATATTAGTGAAGTGAGTTGTTTGGTCATGAATTTTTTTAACAACTTCATGTAGAATGTTTTTATCCTCGATATCTGCTATTTGAAAATAAGAATTCATTTCTTCAAAAGAAGGCAGATTAAGTTTTTTTGCTAGTTTAACATATTCTTCCATTTTAATTAATAAATTATTTGACCTATTTATAATTCTTTTCTAATTTTTTTAAGAATACTTTCTTTAATTTAATTTTGAGAATTAATTTGTTGTGTTTGTTGTTTGTTTATCGCCAGTTAAAAAAGGGGTTTTGAGCTCCCAACAGAATTGAGGGGAGGGTGGTTAGAGAAGAGGCTGTAGGGAGCTCGTGATTGTTATTTTTTGTTCATTTTGTTTTTAGTACGAATGGTCTTGGTGGTTTTCGAAGTTCTTGTAACCAAGTTAATCCGATTCTCATCATGTTTTTGTTGAATTTTTCGCTTAATTTGTAAGTTTTCTTGTATAAATCGTAATCGATTAATCCCATTGTTTTCATAGGAGTTAGGATTCTATCGTAAAATTGTCTTTTGTTATATGATAGTTTGACTTTAGTTTTACCTACGAATTGGCTTTCACTTTCAGCTTCTAAGATTGTTCCATCATGAAGTGCTGTTGCAAACATGGACATTTCTGTTTTTCCTATTTCACCTTCTTTTAATTTCATCTGTTCAACAAGAAGCTTTGCAACCATAACTTGTTGTGATGTAGCAAATATAATTTCGTAAATGCTGTCTGGAAGATTGAATTGATCGAATAGTATGACCATTTTTTTTTACCTTTGCTTAGTGTTTTTCAACTAATTTATATCTTTAATGGGGGTACTAGTATATAAATATTTCGTTTCGTATACTAATTAGTATACTAGTTTAGTCTATTTTTAGTTTTTTAAGAAAATAATTAATAACAAAGAAAATATTTTGTAATCGTATTTTTATTCAAATAATAATAAGTTTATTTATTTTTAATAAAAAATTCATCAATCATACGTTCATATAACATAGTAGTTCTCATGTTCCAAGTATTAGGGAAACATTTACGATAATTTGACCATGTATAACGTTCATCAAGAAAAACAATTACTCCTTTATCATTTTCGCTACGAATGCAACGACCTGCAGATTGAAGAGTTTTATTGAAAGCCGGAAATAAATAACCATAATCCCAACCTTTTTTGAAAAGTTTATCGTAATAATCAATAAGTGCCTTTTGTTCAAGATCTGGTTTGGACAAAGGAAGGCCAACAATAACAACGCATTTAAGAAGATCGCCAGGTAAATCAATACCTTCTCCAAAACTTCCAGAAACTGCACCTAAAAGAACAGCACCTGTTTTACTGTATTCTTTAAATTTAGTTATAAGTTCTGTTTTATCATCTTTGGTCATATTGGGAAGCTCTGTGAATGTTGTTTTTGTACATAGCTCGTTAAATTCATTTGCAATAAGATCTCTTAGATAATAACTAGGGAAGAAAATCGCAGTATTTCCAGGAACTTTATTTGCTATTTGAGATAAAATTTTACCAATTTCCTTATATTGTGCTGCATTTCTAAGTTCATATTTAGTGGATGTTTTAGGAAGAATAATATTTAATCTATTTTCTTCAGGGAATGGACTTGGAAAAGTATCTTCAATAGTATTGGATTCATTAAAACCTAAAAGTTCACGATACATGCTTGTAGGTGATAGCGTTCCAGACATTAAGATTGTACTGTGAGCATTTCTAATAACATCTTTTGTTGAAAGACTAGGATCAAGACAACGATAACTAAGCATTATAATTCTTTCTTGAGAACCATCTTGTTTAGAAATAATTCTAGTAAAGCCCGCATCTCTACCAAGCCAAGCTTCAAGAAAACTAGCAACTGAACCTATGTAAGATTGTTTTTGTTCCTCTCTGACAGCATCGCCAATAAAAGATAAATCATTCATAAGTTGATGATAATCAGTGATAAGATTAATTCTATCCATGAAAGTTTCTTTCTTAATATATTGCTCTTGATCTCTAAAATCTGCAAGTTCAGAAATGATATCCACCATGTCTTTTAATATTGGTTGAATAGAATCATACTTGTATTTTTTAGCTTCAGTAAGAGCTCTTTTAAGCATAATGTTTGTAAGTCTGACAGTAAATAAATCTTTTAATCTAGAAGGCAGATTGTGTGCTTCATCAACTATGATGATTGAATCTTCAAATGCAGTATCAATCTTAGCAAAGAATAATTTTGAAACATCAGGATGAAAAACATAGTAATAATCTCCAATAATAACTTTTGCTTTTTTAGATGTAGCCATAGCAAGTTCATAAGGACAAATACCATACATTTCACTAACAGACATTGTTTCTTTAGTATCAACAAGACCTATTTTTTTTAATTGCTCAAGAGCTGCTTTACTTTCAACAGACAAAGATTCTCCTTTCTTAAATTTTTCAAAGTACTCACATTTTTTATCTTCTCTCATAGCTTTACAATAATCATTAAATTCTGAAGTATAAAGTTTTGAGACTCCTGGTTGCAGACAAAGACCTTTTTTACCAATGATACTAACTCCAAGGATATCTTTATCGTGTTTATTTCTAATATCTCTTAAAGTATCAAGGACAATTTGGTGTTGAGTGTGCCGAGAAGTTAAAAAGAAAACAGTTTTGTCATTATCAATTGCGTATTTTAATACAGGTGCTAAAGATGCTGCTGTTTTACCAAGGCCAGTTGGTGCATGAACAATTAAATTTTTTCCACTAGTCACAGCTTCATTAACTCGAATAATAAGTTTATCTTGAACATCTCTAACCTTATCATGAGGAAAAAGCATTTCATTAAAATCCATTCTAAATAAGATACTGAATTGTTTTAAAAAGATTGTTGGACTGGAGTCGAATAATAAGAATTATTTCTTTTCAACTTTAAGTTCTTTAGCTCCTCTTTGCTTGAAAAGAGATTTAGTTTTAGGATGATTTTTTAATTTTTCATGAAGATTCATTAAATGCTTTCTGAGAAGTCCGACACCTTTATCGCTTTCAACTTCAATTTTCTCACTTTGACGCTCCCATTCGACACTATAATCACGAATAAGTAAATGGAAGTTTTTAATTTTCATACCATATTGGTTAAAATAAGTGACTGATTCTAGATCCTTTCTTTCAAAATTTGGTTTTTCAGCAGGATAACCAAGAGCAATAATTGCTTGAGGGCGAGCTTTATCAGGAATACTAAAAATTACGCTAAGTTTATCTTCATTAAATGCACCAATCCAACAAGCACCAAGACCTTGGTCATGGGCTGTAAGAAGCATGTTTTCAACAGCGCAAGCGCAGTTTTGAACAGTATACAATCTTTTACCTCTAAGACCATAAAGACGCTCAGCCTTATCTATAACTCCAACAACAATAATTGCTGCTTGAGCATTGTAGACGACCTCTTGATTCATACAGTGATTATAAAGTTCGCGAAGAACAGGTTTATCAGTTACAAGAATAAAACGCCAGTTTTGAATATTTCCTGCGCTAGGAGCAAAAGTTCCAGCCTCTATGATCTTTGCAAGTTTATCAAACTCAACAGGTTGTTGAGTGAATTTACGAACAGATCGTCTGGTTCTGATAGCCTTTGAAGTCTCCATAACAATAATGATGACTTAATGCTTTTAAATAAATTTCTATAATTTAGCTTAGAATTATTTTGTGCCTGTACTTCCAAAACCACCTTCTCCTCTTTGAGTGTTAAGGTTAGATAGTTCATCAACTTTATTGAAAGTTGCTTTTCCAAAAGCAACAAAAGATGCTTGTGCGATACGGTCTCCTCTTTTTATAGAAAATGCATCGTCACCATGATTGATTAGAATAATTCCAATTTCTCCTCGATAATCAGAATCAATGATTCCGGGAGAATTAACAATGCTAATTGATTTTTTTAATGCAAGACCACTTCTAGGAGTGATGTGAAGCATGTAGCCTTTAGGAATTTCTATGAATAAACCAGTTGGAATAAGCATGGATTCGCCAGGATTAAGAGTTTTAGTGTTTTCAATAGCAGCTCTTAAATCAACAGCAGCAGAACCTTCTGTTTCGTATTGAGGGATTCCTAAGTCTTTGAATTCGGGTCTTTGTTTGATGTTGACATTCATAAGAAAATAAATAGTTGGATTGTTTTAAAATGTTTTGGAGAAATAAAAAAGTGTCGCGAATGTAATTAACGATTTCGCTCGTTGGTTGCGAATACTTCTTTTAGTCGTTTGTTTGTTTAGAAATAAAAAAGGCGCCGCGAATGGGATGCACAAAAATTTGGGATTTTTGGTCACACCAAAAACTTTGTTTTTGAGTGTTTGAACCCGTTCAAATCTTTAAGAAGACTTTTTTAGAAATAAAAAAGGCGCCGCGAATGGGATTTGAACCCATGATTCCAAAGGAACAGGATCTCTGCGAGATATTGTAGGTTTTCATACGTACAATTGTACATAGCAATCCTGCGCAATACCAGGCTATGCGACCGCGGCATAGTTTTTTCTTTGTCTCGGTCGAATTTCCAAAAATTATTAGTTAATTTTTGACTAATGCGACCGCGGCATAGATGTTGAGTATATTACAAGCATAGGTTTGTAACAGCGTTGGAAAAAATCCTGCGTTTTTAATGGTTTTGTTTTTTATTCTATTTTATCGTTTAATTAGCAATATTTAAAAACGCATGAATTAATTTGAAATCTATGAAAACTGTCGATAAGTTAGTACCGGACACAAGTGTTGTTATTGAAGGAATAATTTCAAAACAGATAGTAGCAAAGGAGCTAAAGCCAAAAATTATCATATTTCACGAGGCTGTAATGGCTGAATTAGAAGCGCAAGCTAATAGAGGTCGAGAAACAGGGCTTTTAGGATTAGAAGAAGTAAAAAAACTTCGAGAAATGTCAAAGAAATACAAGTTTGCTGTTGAGTTTAAAGGCAATAGACCTGGAGATTTTGAAATTAGACGTGCGAAAGCCGGAGAAATTGATTCTATAATCAGAAGACTTGCAATTGACGAATTAGGAACATTAATTACTGCAGATAGAGTGCAAGCATTAGTTGCAGAATCAAAAGGAGTCGAGGTAATATTTTACGATTTTAGAAAAACTGAATCTGACGAAGAATTAGTTTTAGCACAATATTTTGATGAAACAACGATGAGTGTACATCTAAAAGATGGATGTGTTGCAAAAGCAAAGAAAGGGAAACCTGGAGCTTGGACTTATGAAGAAATTGGAGACGCACCATTAACCGGAATGGACGTATCTCAAATTGCAAAAAAAATAACTGAAGAATGTGCTTCAAGAAGTGATGGATTTATTGAAATTGACAGAAAAGGGTCTACAATAATTCAATTAGTAAATTATAGAATTGTAATTACTAGACCACCATTTGCAGATGGGTATGAAATAACTGCAGTAAGACCTGTAAAAAGATTAACAATAGAAGAATATTCTTTATCTGATAAATTAAAACTTAGAGTTGGAGGACAAGCAGAAGGAATCTTAATTGCGGGCGCGCCAGGAAATGGTAAAACAACATTTGCACAAGCACTTGCAGAATCTTATGTAGAGCAAAATAAAGTTGTAAAAACTGTTGAAGCGCCAAGAGATTTAATTTTACCGCCTGATGTAACTCAGTATTCTTTAAGTCATGGATCAAGTCAAGAAATACATGATATCTTATTATTGTCAAGACCTGATTATACAATTTTTGATGAGATGAGAAATACAGAAGATTTTAGATTATTCTCTGATATGAGATTATCTGGAGTTGGAATGATTGGAGTAATGCACGCAACAAAAGCTATTGATGCAATACAAAGATTTATTGGACGAATTGAACTTGGAGTAATACCTCATATTGTTGATACAGTAATCTTCATAAAAGATGGTGGAATAGGAAATGTTTTTTCATTATCAATGGAAGTTAAAGTTCCCTCAGGAATGATAGAACAAGATTTAGCAAGACCTGTTGTTGTCATAAATGATTTTTTAACAGGAAAACTTGAATATGAAATTTACACTTTCGGAGAACAAACAGTTGTAATACCCGTATCTGGTGATGGGGCAAAAGCACCTGCTCATAGTTTAGCAGAAGATGCTATTGTTCGAGAATTCAAAAAACATACGGATAAAGTAAAAGTTGATGTTGTTTCAAATAATAAGTGTATAGTTTATGTACTTGATAAAGATAGAGCTGCAATCATTGGAAAAGGCGGATCTAATATTGAGAAACTCGAAAAGAAACTTCGAATGAGTATTGATATAAGAGACTATGAAGAATCAACTGGTGTGGAGCCAAGTAATAAATCCACAATTGCAGAATCTATAAACTTTACATCGAAAATACACAATACTAATGTGGTATTTATGCTTCCAACAGAATACGCAGAAGATGATGTTGATGTGTATGTAGAAGGTGAATATACTTTGACTGCAAGATCTTCAAGAAAAGCAATAATAAAAATTGCAAAGAAAAATAAAGTTGGAAAATTAATTTTAGAAGCAGTAAAGTATAAAGAGTTTATAGAATTAAAAAGAACAATTCATTCTGAATAATAATTTACTTTTTTTTATCTTTTTTTCTTATATTTTATTTTATGTTTTATAGACTACAAGAGTAGATAGTTTTATAAATGGTCTATTCTTCCTTTAAAATACTCAAATACAGCGGGGTAGGGCAGTCAGGAGTGCCCGTCGGGCTCATAACCCGGAGGTCGGTGGTTCAAATCCACTCCTCGCTATTTCTTTCAAATTTTTAATTAATATTTAGAATTTTTTGAATTAAATTTGTAATTTTACTTTTAGATTTCTTCTTTTATTGTTGTAGTTGCAACCATTGTTATTGTTTTTTTTATTCCTGTTTTTTTTCTAAAATCCAGAATGAAATTGTTAAAATCATCAACATCTTTAAATTTTAATTTGAAAACTAAATCGTATTCTCCTGTGATTCCAAAGACTTCTTTTATTCTAGGATCTTTGAATGTATTTTGTGGTAAGTCTTGTTCTGTTGATACAAACATGAAAACTATAAAGTTTTGTTCTGCAAGTTTATTATCTAGTTTCACTGTGAATTTTTCAATAACACCAGTTTCTTTTAATTTAGAAATTTTTTGATGAACAGTGCTTGGTCTTACGTTTGTAGCTTTTGCTATGTCACGTACACTTGCTCTACTGTTTTTTTTAAGAGCCTCGATTATTTTGATTGCTTTTGGATCCATTTTTTGTTGTTGGATGATTGACTCCCCGCAAGAATCGCATTTGAATTTTTGGGGATTCAAAAATAGTTACAGAGAGTCAATAATCACGATATAATCATTATTGTCTAATTTTTATTTAAAGTTTTTGCTTTTTGTCCAACTATTCATAATTTTTATGGACAAATTATAGTTTTTACTGGTAAAAATATATAAATAGTCCACAATTTGCTTATTGAAGGTGATTATAAGTGTATATTCAAAAACATAATTTCTTTGGTATACATAAAAATTACACATGGTGAAATAAATGGATGAAACTTCAAATTACAAAATTGCTGACATCAAGTTGGCTGATTATGGTAGAAAAGAAATTGCAATAGCAGAAAAAGAGATGCCGGGTTTAATGGCACTTCAGAAAAAGTTTGGTGAAACAAAACCTTTGAAAGATGTTAGAATTACTGGTTCGCTTCATATGACAATTCAAACTGCAGTATTAATTAAAACGTTAGTGAAACTTGGTGCGGATGTTCGATGGTGTAGTTGTAATATTTACTCAACACAAGATCACGCAGCAGCTGCAATTGCTGAAAGTGGTGTTCCTGTTTTTGCTTGGAAAGGGGAAACTTTATCTGAGTACTGGTGGTGTACTATGAAAGCACTTGATTTTGGTGATTGGAAAGGTCCGAACTTAATTGTTGATGACGGTGGAGATGCAACTATGATGATTCACAAGGGAGTCGAAGTAGAAAAAGATCCAAGTTTACTTGATGTTGATTATAGCTCTGAAGCTGAAGATTATAGGGAATTAATGAATGCAATAAAACGTGTATTTGAAAAGAAAAATGATTGTTGGACAAATGTTGCAAAAGATATGAAAGGTGTAAGTGAAGAAACAACAACTGGAGTTCATAGATTATATCAAATGATGGAAAAAGGCGAATTATTATTTCCAGCAATTAATGTGAATGATTCTGTAACAAAATCAAAATTCGATAATTTGTATGGGTGTCGTGAGAGTCTTGCAGATGGAATTAAACGTGGAACTGATGTTATGATTGCAGGTAAAAAAGTTTTAGTTTGTGGTTATGGTGATGTTGGAAAAGGTTGCGCAAGTAGTATGAAATCTTATGGTGCGCGAGTAATTGTAACTGAAATCGACCCAATCTGCGCTTTACAAGCTGCAATGGAAGGATTTGAGGTGCTTAGAACTGAAGATGTTGTATCTGATGTTGATATTTTTGTAACTACAACTGGTAATAAAGATATTCTTAAAATTGATCACATGGAAAAAATGAAAGATGGCGCAATTGTATGTAATATTGGACATTTTGATAATGAGATTCAAGTTGAACAATTAGAGAATTTTCCAGGCATCGTGGAAGAAAATATTAAACCTCAAGTTGATAGGTTTATTTTCCCTGATGGACATGGAATAATCTTACTTTCTCGAGGACGATTAGTTAATTTAGGAAATGCAACAGGACATCCAAGTTTTGTAATGAGTAATTCATTTACAAATCAAGTATTAGCTCAAATTGAACTTTGGCAAAAAGATTATGAACTTGGTGTTTATATGCTTCCTAAAGAACTTGATGAGGAAGTTGCAAGATTACATTTGGCTCAGCTTGGTGTGAGATTGACTGAGTTATCCGACGACCAGTCTGAATATTTAGGTGTTCCTAAAAACGGTCCATTTAAGTCGGATCATTATCGTTACTAAATTATTTTTTTTGTTTTTTTGTTTTTTTAAGTTGAATTCTTAATGTTATCACTGATAAGTTGTAACTTTTCGAAACATTTATATATTATAAAATCAATATTCTATTAGATGTGGAACGACTTAAGATATGAAACGCGAGTAACGCCTGAATTTAAAGGGGCAAAGAATACTCATCTTGACCTAGTTTATAGAATGGTTAAGACTAAGAATCCTACTTTATTTTCAGTGCATGGATTAGATGGGTCTTATAATTATGAAATAGAATCTGGAAGTTTTTCTAAAGATAATCGATCAGAAATGGTGAATGGGATTGAAGTAAAATTAACTAAAGCATTAAAAGAATTATCTGAGAATTCTGATTTGGGTGTTGAGTTTGTAGATATTGAAGAAACATCTCCAACTTCAAATAAACAAAGTTTTGTTGATGGTTTAACTTTGGGTGAGGAATTAATGTATTCATCTAATCAAACTATTGATGGTGTAGTTGACAAAATTAAACATGGACTTAGTATGTCAAATAAAATAAGCGCAAAATTACCTTCTATCATTGCAACTGCTTTAACTACGCAAGAAGAAGATTTCTTAATTGATGGCGGAACTTCTTATCTTAGTGGGAGTGTTCCTTCTGTTTTAGAAAATGATTTTCCTTTATCCTCAAAACTAGTTTCAAAAGCAAATTCATCCGGAATTGAATTTGAACTTCCTTCCGACTTTGTTTACTTAATTGGACTGTTTGAATCCACTGCAAAAAAACATGGTTCGCATTTAACAAAATGGACTTTGGATTCTTATGCTGAAAATTTTATAGGTGATACTAGAATTGATTTGAATAGTTTAAAGCTTGGCTTTGTTGATGATTATATGCTTTTAGACACACCTTATATGATTGGGTCTGATGATTTTTGGATGCAATTAAATAAACCTGAAAACCTGAAAGTTTTTAGAGAAATTGAAATAAAGAAAAAGGATTTATATTTATCTACTGCAAAAACTGATGATGAAAAACAATCTTTAAATTTAGCTTATCAATCAGGTAGAGTTCTTAGAAATATTATGCAAATGTTTAATGATTATGAAAATGCAATGTCCAAGAAAAATTTAATTGAAGATGCAGTTTCTTCTAAAAAGTTTTCTTCAGGTATTGTTGAACAGATTGCAGACGTTAAACGTTTTGAATATGTTAATAAAATTCTTTCAAGATATCATCAAGCAGACGTTGGGGTGAATAATATTTTGAAATCTTCTGAAGATAATGAAGTATTATCTTCTATTTCTAGTCAATATAAAGAAATTATGGGTTCTTTAGTGCAGAAAATGGTTGAGGATATTCTTCCTGAAAAATCTGATATGCAAAAAAGTTTTGAATTGTTTTCTTTAGCTAGGAAAGATTATAAAAATTTAAAGGCGAATTATCAAGTTATGTGTTCGACTGAATAATTGCAATTAGCGCACTATTTGAAAGATATATATTTCTTGCAATGGTTATTAAATAATGAACATTAACTGGATTTTCTGTTTTCATTGCATTAAAACCTATATTGTAGATTTCTTTATTCATGACTTCGTGAAGTTCTTGAAGTGAGTCTGTGTTTTTTTTTAGATATGCTTTTTGAACTAAATGGATCATTTTGTCAATGAGGCTGATTAACTCTTTTTCTTTTGAACTAAATTCTTTTTCTTTGAATTTGTGTAGGTGATGTGCTTGCCTTCCTATTTGAACAAGGTTGCTTAAAAAACTCCAAGATTGAAATGGTGTTTTGATTGTAAGGATATTTTTGCTAATTGCTCTTTTTAGGAAATTATCGTATTTTTGAATTTGTTCAATGCCTACAATATTGTTATTCCCTAATTCTTTGATGATGTCAATTAGAATGAATAATATTTTTTCTACTAGGCGATCAAATTCTTCAAAGCTAGGTTCTGCTACACTTTCAATTGAGAATTCATTGTTTTTTTGTTTGAATGTTTCAAATCCTAAAAGGTGTTTTTGAACAATTGAATGGATTAATTTTTCATTTTTATGTTCGATAATTATTTTATCAAACCCTGATCTGTATGCATTTACAAGAACTGTTCTAATCATGCTTTCTGAATCTCCTGGATTTTGGATTGTGATCTCACTTCTTTTTTTTGTAGTGGTTGGATTGATTAATAATCCTTCATTCGTAATTTCAATATCTACTTCATCTTCAGAGTTTAATTCTTTCTCATCAACCCATTTTTTAGGTAAATATATTGTGAGTCCAGTTTTTCCTTGTTTGATGAGTTTTCTTCTCATGTTACTTTGTATTGTTTTGTTTTATTTAAATATTTCCTAAAAAACATATCTTTCATATCATTAATAGTAAAAAGATATTAAGCCTATTCGTTAGTTACTAACTAGTAACAAACATAAAATTTAACAAAAATAGGTGAAACAAATGAAAAAAGGATTATATATTGGATTGTTAGCAACAACATTGCTTGCAACTGCAGTTTTCTCATCATGCTCAAATAGCGGGTCAAGACACTCAAATCTTGAAAATAAAGTTCATCGACAAGAACAAGTTGTAGAAGAAACAATTGATACAATTGCAGATGTTGTAGAAGATGTTGAATTTGAAGTTGTTGAACCTGTAATTGAACCACTAGAACCAAAGAATTTTTCTCTTGATTTAGTTATTGGCGAAAGTAGTTTGAAATATAGATTATCTGAAACTTATTATCCTGATGGTACAAAAAAATTGAGTATTTTGATTTTTAACCCTAATGATTCTTTAGATAATCAGTTATGGAAAAGATTTGAGGATTTTGGAATTGATTCTACAATCGTTGATCTTGGGGATTCTTATTCAGAAGGGATAGGGATGGGTGAAGGTAGTTATACAGGAGAAACTATAACTAATGCTACTTATAATAAAACAGGATATGATGGATATTATGGTGGAGAATATGTGGAAATTTTCCAAGAAACTGCAAGTCCTAAAGTTTGGCAAGCTGTTGAAGAGAAATTACAATCAAAAAATGCGGAATATCAAGAAGTTTTGAATAAAATATCTGATCATTTTGATAACTATTATGATGATTTAAATGCGCAAATTTCTGATGAATTATTCTTAGGCAATGATTTATATCAAGATCAAGAAAAGAATAATATAGTTTTTAATATTGCTGATGATCGTCAAATAAAAATAACTGATGCTGATTTCAGTGGAGTTATTGGAGATTCAAATAAAGATGAGTTTCAAATTGGAAATTTATACACTGAAAGTTCTGATTGGACTTCTATTTCAGGTAAGAATCCCTCTTCAAACGTGGCTATTAATTCAGGTTCGATTTTTTTCTCGGATATGCAAGGAAAAGCATTAAATTTTATGAGTACAACTGTGAATGATTTATATCAGAAAGGTTTAGAAATGCGTGAAGAAGAACTTATTGATATGATAGGGAAGTAGTTGTAATTTTTTTATTTTTCTTTTATTTTTCTTTATTTTTAGGCAAGATTTTTAAATGTCATTTCTAATAATAATAGTATATGATTATTGCAGGAGTAGATGAAGCTGGCAGAGGACCTGTTTTAGGTCCATTAGTAATGGCTATTGCAAGCATCAAAAAAGAAGATGAATTTAAACTACATGCAATAGGTGTAAAAGATTCTAAGTTACTTTCTAAGAAAAAGCGAGAAGAATTATTTCCTATAGTTAAAGAATTATGTAAAGTTGATTATGTAATTGTGACGCCTGGTGAAGTTGATGATGCATTAAATTCAAAGACCGATAATTTGAATTGGATAGAAGCTAGAACTACAGCTGCGCTTGTAAAGACCGCAAAACCTGATAAGGCAATACTTGATTGTCCAAGTAGAAATTTGAAGAGTTATTCTGATTATATTAAGAAAAGACTTGGTCGAAAAAAGACTGAAATAATAGTAGAACATAAAGCTGATTTAAATTATTTAATAGTTGGTGCTGCAAGTATAATTGCAAAAGTTATTCGAGATAGAGAAATGGAGAAAATGCGTAAAGCAATTAAAAAAGAAGTTGGCTCAGGATACGCATCAGATCCAATAACTCAAAAATTTGTAGCTAAATATTGGAATAAAACTGAATTCTCAAAATATTTTAGAAAATCATGGGAGACTTGGCAGAATAAGAAAAAAGAAGCTGCTCAGAAACGTTTAGGTGAGTTTTAAAAATTGGTAGACATTGATAATCTAAAGAAATTAGAAGCTAAAGGCTTTAATTTTGTAAGTCCAAAACAATATGAAATTGCAAGAATGCAAGGACCATGTACCGTAATTCTATATCAAACAGGAAAAATATTGGTTCAAGGGAAATCAGAGATTGCAAATGATGTTAGGATATTTCTTGGATTAGAAGCAAAACAAAAAGTTTCAAAATCCACTTCTAATTCTAAATTTACTAAATCGGCAGATGAGCAAACAAGACTTGAACCACTTGCAGAAGAAATAGTTGGAAGCGATGAAACACTAAAAGGAGATACATTTGGAGGAATAGTCGTCGCAGGATTTAGAGCAAACAGTTCTGAAAGGGAGCAGCTCGAAAATATGGGCGTTGGTGATTCAAAAACTTTTGAAGATGCATCAATTATGATACTTGCGCAGCGTCTTGTTAAAACTTTCCCGAATAATTATTATGTAGTTTCCTTAAAGCCTTATGAGTATAATGAGCTAACAAAAGTGGATAATGTGACTCGACTATTGGATAAGCTTCACAGACAAGTAAATGTAAAGTTGAAAACTGAGATTTCAATTCACGTAGTTGACTTATACCCAGGATGTAGAGTTGGAGATATAGCTGAAACAAAAGCAGAGAGTAGTTATGTTGAAGTTGCAGCGGCCTCAATAATAGCACGTGCAGAAGGATTAAAACAATTAGATGAATTAAGTCGAAGCGCAGGGTTTAGAATACCAAAAGGAAGTACGCATGTAATGGGGGCTTTAGAGACTCTAAAAAATAGCGGACTTTTAGCAAAAGATTACGTAAAAATAAGATTTTCTAATGTTGAACGCTTTTTTAGCTAAGATTTTTGTTGAATTTAGCTTCACATTTTAGTAATATTTATATAATAAATACGTATTGAACATTTATTACAAAAAAGAGGATAGTTTAGAGATAACATGACCAAGATATTAAAGCTTGAGATGAAGGGGTTTAAATCCTTCGCAAATAAAACCGAAATTCCGCTCGGTGATAAATTTAATGTTATCCTTGGTCCAAATGGTTCTGGAAAAAGCAATGTACTAGATGCAATTTGTTTTGTATTAGGAAAATCATCAGCAAAATCACTACGTGCAGAAAAAACTGCTAATCTAATCTATAATGGTGGAAAATCAAAAAATCCTGCAAAAGATGCAGAAGTATCAATCACATTTGACAATTCTAAAAAAATATTTCCAGTAAAAGAACCTGTACTAAAACTATCTAGAAGAATAAGACCTTCAGGTCAATCAAAATACTTAATCAATGATGAAGTCCGAACAAGACAACAAATACTTGAAGTATTAGGTGCTGCAAACGTTGATCCAAATGGATATAATATAATTCTGCAAGGAGACATTACTCAATTAGTTGAAATGTCTACTGTTGAGCGAAGAGGAATAATTGAAGAGATTGCAGGAATAAGTGTATATGAAAATAAAAAAGAAAAAGCTCTAAGAGAACTAAATCGTGTAGAAGAAAAATTAAACGAAGCAGAAATAATCTTAGCTGAACGTAAAGGATTTATTAGAGAATTAAAAAAAGAAAAAACTCAAGCTGAGAAATTTAAAGAACTAGATACTAACATAAAAAGAAATAGGGCAACATTACTAAATACTCAAATAGTAACTAAGAAAACTAAACAATCAGATTATGATAAAATTATTTCTACAAGCAAAGATAAAATAGAAAAGTTGCAGACAACTTACGATGAATTAAAAGTAAAAGTTATCAAGAATAGAGAAGAAATTTCTAAGATTAATGCAGAAGTAGAATCAAAAGGCGAAAAAGAACAAGTTGAACTAAATAGAGATATAGAGAAAATAAAAGTAGAATTTGCATTAAACAAACAACGTTTAGAAACTATTAAACAAGAATTAGACAAAATAAGTATTAGAAAAACAGAACTAGAAGAAGGAAAAACAGAACTTCAAAGAAAAATTACTGCAGTAGAGAAAAATAAAAAAGATGCAGTACGTATGACTGGAACAAAAGAAAGCGAATTTGCAAAGTTAGAATTAAAACTTACTGAATTTAAGACAAAACATGATATAGGAAATGCTCAAGAATTAGATGGTCGAATTGAAGAGATAGACACTCGAGCAGAAGAAATACAAGTAGAAATAAATGACTTGCGAGAAACTCAACAGAATTTATTTAGAGAAAAAGACAAGTATGAAATAATTTTGCAAAACATTGATGGAAAAATTGACAAAGTTTTATCAGTTGAACAAGAAAATAAATCTGGAATACAAAAATTAAAAGAAGATAAAAAAGCTTTCACAAAAACAACTGAAGAATTAAATTCTGTATGTGAAGAAGACACATCAATTTCAGTTCAGTTGGATACTGCAAGATCAAAATTATTATCAAGAAAAGAAGAACTTTCTAGATTTAATATTCAATCAGCAGGACATAGAGAACAAGCAGCAGGAGATAGAGCTGCAAATGCAATATTAAAATCACCAATCACAGGAGTACACGGGCAAGTAAGTCAACTTGGAAGTGTGAGTAGTGATTATTCTTTAGCACTAGGAATTGCTGCAGGAAACAGAATTAGAAGTATAGTAGTAGAAACAGATGGTGTTGCAAGTGAATGTATTAGAACACTAAGAGAAAAAAGACTTGGAACAGCAACATTCTTACCACTAAATAGATTACATGCTCCAATGATAAGATCTGACCTTAGAGCAATGAAAGGAAGAGGCGTAATTGGTCTTGCATTAGATTTAGTAAAATATGACGCTAAATATCAAAAAGTATTCCAATATGTATTTGGAAACACAGTGGTAGTAGAAGATTTAGAAGTTGCAAGAAAATTAGGAATCGGCGGATTTAGAATGGTAACAAAAGCCGGAGACCTAGTAGAAACAAGCGGAGCAATGCAAGGAGGATACAGATCAAAAGTACCAGGTCTTGGCTTTGCAGAAAAAGAAGCAACAGAAAAAATCAGTATATTAGAATCAGAAATTGCAGACTTTCAAAGTGTTATTGATAGGCTAGATGCAAAACAGCGTGAACATGAAACGTTAGCTGCGCAACTTCGAACTCAGAAAGCAGAGTTAGAAGCAGAAATAATCAAAGCAGAAAAAACATTACATATTGAATCAGGCGATTTAGACGCAGATAAAGAAGAAAAGAAAAAAATCAAAACAGAAATAAAAGAATTAGAAGTAAAAACAGATGATACAACTGCATTAATTCAACAAAAAAATGTGGAACTTGCAAAGTTAAAAATGGAAAAGCAAAGTTTCAGAGAAAAAATAAATGCAATAAGAAATCCAAGATTATTAGCAGAAATAAATACTTTCGATCAAAAAAGAGAAGAACTAAAAGAAGATATTGCAGAATTAAAAGGAGAACTTCGAAATGCTAATTCAGAATTAAATACGATACTACTTCCAGAAATGGAAAACATAAATAAAATATTAGATCAACAATTAGGAAAAGAAAAAGCAGACTTTGATAGTGAAAAGAAAACGCTTGAAAGTACAATCAAAGAACAAACAAAAGAATTAGCAGATAAAGAAAAGAAACAAAAGATATTCTACTCACAATATAAAGGCTTATTTGAAAAACGTTCAAAATTTGAAAAAGAAATAAGTGATAATGAAAATAAGATGAATAATAAGATGGATGAACTTCGTCTAACAGAAAATAAGAGTAATATAGTATCAATAGAAAGAGCAAGAATTGTTGGAGAACTAGAAGGACTAGAAGAAGAATATAAACAATTCAAAGAAGTGGCATTATTTAGAAATAAACCTGAAGATGAAATAAAATTGGAAATTAAACAGTTTGAAAGAATGGTTTCAGAATTAGGTGCAGTAAATATGAAAGCATTAGAGTTATATGAAAAAGCACAAACAGAATTTGAAGCATTAAACACTAAGAAAGAAAGTTTAACAACAGAAAGAGAAGATATACTAGTTATGATAAATGAAATAGATAGTAAGAAACGAGAGCTATTTATGAAAACTTATGAAGTAATAGATAAGAACTTTCAAAAAATATTTGCAACACTATCAACAAAAGGAAAAGCATACATTAACTTAGAAGATAGAAAAGATCCATTTAAAGGTGGAGTAGAAATTAAAGTAAAATTATCAACTAAGAAATTTATGGATATAAGATCATTATCAGGTGGAGAAAAAACAATGACTGCATTAGCATTCTTATTTGCAGTACAAGAACACGAACCAGCAAGTTTCTATGTATTAGACGAAGTAGACGCAGCACTTGATAAAAAGAATAGTGAGAAATTAGCAGAATTAGTTCTTGCATATTCAAAAAGAGCACAGTATATAATGATAAGCCATAATGATGGAGTTATTACAACTGCAGATAGTTTATTTGGAGTAAGTATGGATCAA